>Ga0182011_10000108_pt1 | contig 64078 bp, 59 predicted proteins | sample 711E1DmetaG_FD_120481 | JGI IMG/M metagenome (GOLD analysis project Ga0182011, IMG submission 120481) | Permafrost microbial communities from Stordalen Mire, Sweden - 711E1D metaG | ecosystem: Environmental > Terrestrial > Soil > Wetlands > Permafrost | place: Sweden: Stordalen | collected...
CCAACCGAAATGGAGAAGGCGTTGTCGTAGATCGGCTGGCCGTCGATCAGATGCCGGGCGGCGACCGCGTAGCAGGTGTAGTCGTAGCCGAGCGTGTTTCCGGCGGACGCCAGGACCAGCCCGAGCATGAACACCAGCAACGCGATCGAACCGACGGGCACGAGCAGGTCGGCGGGCCGCGGGCGGGCCCTCGCCGGCGACTCGGCCGCGATCATGGCCTGCGCTTCCCCCCGGCCGCGTTTCCGCCTGCCGCGCTGCCGGCGGTCGAAGCGCCGGTCGCGCCTTCCGTAGCCGCCTCTGCCGCAGTCCCTGCCTCGGTCGCCGCGGCTTCCGCGGCGGCTCTACGAACCCCGCGATGAATGAATCGAATCCGGACGAGGTCCCAGGCGACGCGGAGAGCCAGCCTCGGCCGAGCATGCATGCGCGACCCCCGCCTGTCGGCCCAGACGATCGGGACGACCGCGATCCGGTAGCCGCGCCGGCGAGCCAGGTGGATCAGGTCGACGTCGAAGACGATGCTCGTCACCCGCAACCGGCCGAAGAGATCGTGCGCCACCGGGCCCCGAAATCCCTTGAATCCGCACTGCGTATCCCTGACCGGACCCGTCACCCACACTTGCGCACCGAGGCGGAAGATCCGGCCGACCATTCGCCGGAAGCGCGGCTGGCTGGCCCGCATGTCCGACCCATCCGGCTGGATGCGGCTGCCCAACGCGATGTCGGCGGAGTCGAGCGCCGCGACGAGCCGCGGCAGCTGGTCCGGGGGCGTGGCCATGTCGGCGTCGGCGAACACGAGCAGGTCGTCTGTCGCGGCCAGCATACCGGCCCGCACGGCCGATCCCTTGCCGCCGTGCGGCGCCGTCAGCAGCCGGAGCGCCGGGCACCCGCGCGCGGGCTCGCCGTGGCCGGCCACGAACTCCGGCCTGGCTCTCACGAGCGCCGCCGTGCCGTCCGTGCTGCCGTCGTCGACCACGAGCACATTCACGGTTTCCGGAAGTGCGCCCGCCGGCGCCGCGCACAGGTACGCGAACAGCTCGTCCAGCGCGGGCCCAAGGCGGGCTTCCTCGTTGTACGCGGGGAGAACGATTCCGAGGCTCGAAACCATGACCGGGAGTTTACGGGCAGGGCCGGCCGTCCGCACCGCCGCGCCGTCCGGGCGAGGCGGCGGGGCGAAGCGTCGGGGCGAGGCGGCGGTGCGAAGCGGCGGGGCGAAGCGTCGGGTTGAGGCGCGCGCCGGCGACAGGGGCACGCAGCCGCGGCTCAGGCTCCTCCGCCCCGAGTCCCATGCCGGCGGCCCCAGGCGTAGGCCCTTCGTACCGGTGGAGTGGGACCCGCCCGATGCTACGCTGCGACGCCGTGCGGATCGCTGTCGCTCTCTATGCGCTCGCCCTGGTCGTTCGGGGCGTCGTGTTCGGGCTGCATCCGGACGCCGCCTACCCGGACTCGTACTACTACGTCGACGTGGCCAGGGCACTGCAAGCCGGGCACGGCTTCAACATCGACTTCATCTGGTCGTTCGTGGACGTCGGCGGCCGGATCCCCGCCAATCCGGTGCTGCCCATCCCGAGCAATGCCCACTGGATGCCGCTGGCCGCGATCATCCAGCTGCCGACGATGTGGCTTCTGGGGCCGACTCCCTGGGCGTCGGTCATCCCGTTCGCCATCGTCGGGTCGCTGGCCGCACCGATGACCTGGTTGCTGGCGCGCGAGATCGGCTGCTCGCCCCGCATCGCCCTCGCGGCCGGCATCACCATGGCCGCGCCGGCAGCCGCGACCCTCTTCATGGCCCAGCCGGATACCCTGGCCCTCTACCAGCCGCTCGGCATGGCCGCTCTGTGGCTTGCCGCCCGCGGCCTCAAGGGCAAACGCTGGTCGTACGCGCTGGCGGGGCTCATGGTCGGCCTGGCGACGCTCGCCAGAAACGACGGGATACTGCTGGGCGCGGCGGTCGGGCTGGCCTTCGTCTGGGATCGATGGCACGCCTGGCGCTCGAAGGGCGGTCGGGCGCCGGTCATTCCGTGGCGCTACGCCTTCGCCTGCTTCGGGCTCTTCCTGCTTGTGATGACGCCCTGGTATCTGCACCAGCTCGCCGTCTTCGGCAGCATCTCGCCGTCGATGAGCTCGGGCCGCATCCTGTTGATCCAGACATACGAACAGATGGACAGCGTCACGACCCCGGCGACTCTCTCCAGCTTCCTGGGCCAGGGCATCGGGTCGCTGCTCCAGAGCCGCGTCCTGGGCTTCGTCTCGGCGCTCCAGATCTACTTCGTCATCGCCTGCCCGATCTTCCTCGTCCCGTTCGTCGCGATCGGCGCCTGGGCGCGGCGGCGCTCGGTCGATTTCGGGCCATTCTTCACCTACGCCGCGCTGCTGTTCGCCGCCTCCGGCTTGCTCTTCGCCGTGCACGTGCCGTACGGCACGTTCCTGCATTCGGCCGTTGCCCTGGTGCCGTTCACGTTCATCCTCGCCCTGGAGGGCGCGGTCCTCGCTTCCGGTTGGGCCGCCCGTCACCGACCGAGCTGGACCGACGAGGGCGCGGCCCGCCTCTTCCTCGTCGCGACGGTGGTCTGTGTCGTGTTCAACGCCGCGGCCTTCATACCGATGTCCCTGCCGACGTGGAATACCGACCGCGACAACATCGAGGCGGCGGGGCAGGCGTTCGATCGAGCCGGCGTTCCTGAGACCGACCTGCTGATGACCGCCGACCCCGGCGGCTTCGAGTACTTCACCGGCCGGGGTGGCGTCATGACACCCACCGACTCGCTCGACGTCATCCGCCAGGTGGCGGCCGACTACCACGTCCGCTGGCTCGTTTTGCAGCGGGCCTACATCGTCGACGCGATGGTTCCGGTGATCGAGGGCCAGGTGCACCCAGCGTGGATCGGCGCTCAACCGCTCTTGAGAATCGCCTACACGGGGCGTGCCACGGGCGACCCGCTGGTCGACGGCGCGCCGGCTCTGGTGGTCTACCCGGTCTGCACGGAGGCCGGCGACACGCGCTGTGGATCTGCCACCGGCTTGCGGACGGCGCCGTGAGTCGGCGGGAAGCATGGCTCAGTGCCGCGGCGGTATTCGCGATCGCGCTGGTGGTCAGGATCGTGGCCGCGGCCGCGGTTGTCTTCCCGGTCCCCGAAGACACGGCCTATTACGCCGGCGTCGCGCGCAACCTGGCCGAGGGGCGCGGCCTGATAAGCGACGCTTTGTGGAGCTACCAGACGCAGCCGCTGGTCGTGCCGCGGGCCGCGTTCGAGGTGTGGATGCCGCTGCCGTCCCTGCTTGAGGCCGTTCCCATCTTCCTGGCCGGAGCCGCCAACTGGTTCCGAGCCGCGCAGCTCGTCTCGGTGCTGGCGGGCTCAGTGGTGGCCGTGCTGGCGTGGCGGCTGGGCGCCGATGTGGCCGCCGAGATGCGCCTGCCCGTCGGGCGGGCTCGGACCATGGGCGTCGGCACGGGACTCGTCGCGGCCGTCCTCGGACCGCTGGTCATCTTCGGCGCCCTGCCCGATTCCACGGCCGTCTTCGCGGCACTGTCCCTGGCAGCTTGTCTGTTGATGACCCGCATCGCGGCCAGGGAGGTCGCCCGGGGCGATGGCACGGGCGCGGGCGACGGCTCGGACGCCCCCGGCGAGCCCGCAGGGGCGGGCTCGGGCCCTGCCTCCGCCTCCGGACTCGATCGCCGGCTCATCGCCCTCGGCCTGGTCCTCGGTCTCGCGGCGCTGACTCGGAGCGAGGCGATCTGGCTGGCTCTCGCCTGGGCCGCCGTGGTCTGGTTCTGGACGCCCGGCACGCGGCGCCGTCGCGCTGGCCTGATCGCGGTACCCGCGGTCGTGGCAATCCTGATCTTCGTTCCGTGGGCCGTCCGCGACTGGCTGGCCTTTGGCACGCCGCTGCCCGGCCAGACGATCGCAAATGCACTGTACCTGCACATCACCGATGTCTTCGCCTACCGCGACCAGCCCAGCCTGGCCCGCTATCTGGCCCAGGGTCCCGCGACTCTGGCCGGCCTCTACGTGGGCGGCATCGCCAACGACCTCTTCAGCGTCCTGCTGATACCCGCATTCCCGGTCGGACTGGTCGGGCTGCTGGCTCTGCCGTGGTCCGGGCGCCGGCAGGCTCTCCGACCGCTGCTCCTGGCTTCGATCTTCACGTTCGTGGTGACCAGCCTCGTCTTTCCCGTGGCCACCCAATCGGGCACGTACCTTCACGCGGCAGGGTCGGCCTTCGTCCTGCTGACCATCTCCTGCATCGTGGCCCTGGACGAGTTCATCGTCCGGATCGGCAGGATTCGCCACTGGACCCGGCCGGTGGCATGGCTGGGGCCCGCCTTCGCCATCGCCGCCGTCGGACCCCTGTGCGTCGTGACCGTGACCGGCATGGCCAGCCAGGCCGGCGACGTCCAGGCTCGCTACCAGGTCCTGCCGGCGGCCATGGCTCGAGCGGGCGTCCCTCTCGACGGAAGCAGCCCGGTCATCACCGACAACCCGATCTGGCTCGCCGAAGCGGCCCGGGTCCCGGCCCTCGCCCTGCCCGAGGAATCGCCGGAGGCCGTCCTGGCCCTTGCCCGTCAGTTCGGGGCGAAGATCCTCATCGTCCGCGACGGCACCGACAGGGAGTGGCCCGACATCCTGAGTCAGGGCGGGGCGGCCGCGACCTGCTTCCAGGAGGTCCCGATAGCCGATATCTCCGGCATGGGGTCCACCGACGACCCGCCCCTGACCGCGGTCCACGTCTTCCGGATCACCTGCCCATGAGGGCGGGCGGCCCGTATACTCCAAACGGTATGGACGCTGCCCGAGGCGCCGCAGAATCGCGCGACTCGCGCTTCGACGAGCTATACGCCGAAGCGAAGTCCACGCTGGGCTACGGGGCCAACAATCTCAGATCCGTCACCGAGAGATATCGCGAGGCCTACCACGACGTCCTCGGTCGCTGGCACCATCTCCGCGATGAACTCGAGGTAGCCGACCGTGCCCCGGTCCTGCAGTCTGAGAACGGCGATCCTGCGGCCGCCGCCGAGGCGGGCGCGGAAGATGCTCGCCAGAAGGCGCTCCGCACGGAAGTCGAGCGGCTGACGGGAGATCTAGGTCGCCATCAGCAAGAACTCTCCAAGCTCGAACTCTCGGTCCGGAGCATGGAAAACGCCTGGCTGTTCCTGGAGCGCGGCGACGCCAGCCTGATCGCCGAAGTCGCCGGCGCCGGGCTGGCCACGGACATGCAGATGCGCATTGTCCAGGCTCAGGAAGCCGAACGCTCGCGCCTGGCGCAGGAGGTCCACGATGGACCGGCGCAAGCGCTGTCCAACGCCATCTTCCAGGTCGAGTACATCGAGCGAGTCCTCAACGAGGACGTGATCATGGCCGCCAGCGAGCTGCGCTTCCTGCGCGAGATCCTCCGCCGTGAGCTCGGCGAGGTCAGGACATTCATCAGCCAGCTGCGACCGCCGTTGCTCGATGAGCTGGGGCTGGACGGCTCGATCATGGACGCCGTGGAGAGCATGGCCGCGATGACGGGCGCGACCGTCCAGACCGAGTTGACGGCTCCCGGGGACGGGCTCAACCCGACTCAGCAGACCGCGGTCCTGCGAATCGTTCAGGAAGCCCTGCAGAACGTCCGCAAGCATGCGGCCGCAAGTCGTACTGTCGTCTCGACACGACTCGAGTCGTCGACCTGGGTCCTGGAGGTCACGGACGACGGACGTGGCTTCGAGGTCGGCACGGTCGCCGCTCGAGGTCGGCGCAACTTTGGTCTTCAGTTCATGCGGGAGCGAGCTGAACTCATCGGTGCCCAGTTTGAGGTTCGTTCCCGGCCTGGCGGCGGAACCGTCGTCGTCTTGTCGATCCCAGTGGCAGAGGAGAGCGAATGAGTTCGATGGATTACGCCGGGCCCGATCGGCGCCGGCCAGGGCCGGCCGGCCGGACAGGCGAGAAGACGACGATTCTCCTGGTAGACGACCACGCCCTCTTCCGCGTCGGGATGCGCAACATCCTGGAGCGGGAGGCCGGTTTCGAGATCATCGGCGAGGCCGACGACACACGGGGCGCTTTCGACCTGTCCGTCCAGCTCTCGCCCGACATCATCCTGATGGACCTGTCCCTGCCCGCCCCCGGCGGCATCGAGACAACCCAACGGATCAAGCGCGAGCTGCCGTCGGCGGGGATCATCGTCCTGGCGGTGAACGAGGACGAGGACGCGTTGTTCGACGCGATCAAGGCCGGCGCGGCGGCGTTCATCCTCAAGGACGTTGCCCCGGACGACCTGGTCGCGATCATCCACCGTGTCGCCAGCGGTGAGTATCTGATCAACGACAAGGTCTTTGCCAAGCCCGCCGTCGCGAGTCGCGTCCTCAAGGAGTTCCGTGAGCTGGCCATCTACGGCCAGGAAGCGGCCCCGATTTTCGCCCCGCTCTCGCCCCGCGAAGTCGAGATCCTCGACAACATCGCTCAGGGCATGACCAACAAGCAGGTCGCCTACGCTCTGTCGATCAGCGAGCAGACGGTCAAGAATCACATGTCCAGCATCCTGCGGAAGCTGAGCGTCAACGACCGCACCCAGGCCGTGGTCTATGCCATGCGCCAGGGCTGGATCCGGATGCCCGAGGACTGAGCCGCCCGTGGCCATCGACCCACTACCGCTGCCGCTGCTGGAGATCGCGGAGCGGGCCAGACGCGAAGTCGACCTCCTGACCCGGGAGATCGGCGAGATCGAGTTGCTCGTCAATCAGGCCCGCACCGAGGCCACTCGTCACGAGCAGAAACGCGCCCAGGCGGCGGAAAAGCTCAGGCCGGGGGGCAAGGAATCCGAAGGCGAAGAGGGCGAGCAGAACGATCAGCTCGTTTCCCTGACCAAGCGCTCCGCCATCATGGAAGCGCAGGTCGACATCCTCGAGGGCAAGCTCAAGATCCTGACCCGGTTTCGAGAGAGCCTGCGGCGCTACAGCGCGGAGCTCGATCGAGCATCTATGGGTGGAGCGGTCCCACAGCACACGCCCGACAAGCTCGACACGAGCACTCCCCTCCCACCCGCCGTCTCACGGCTCGTGCTCGCTGCCCAGGAGGACTTGCGGCGGGAGATCGCCCGGGCCATGCACGACGGCCCGGCGCAGAGCCTGACCAACATCACCCTCCAGGCCCAGATCGTGGAGCGGCTTCTGGACCGCGACCCGGCTCAGGCCAAGACGGAGATCGAGCAGCTCATCGCCATGGTCCAGCACACGCTGGATGCCACCAAGACGTTCATATTCGATGTCCGACCGATGGTCCTGGACGATCTCGGGTTGGTGCCCACATTGCGGCGAGTCGCTCGCGATCGCGGCCGGCGCTCGCAGATCCCGATCGAGTTCGAGTCGTACGGCACCGACCGGCGCTTGCCGATGGATGTCGAGAGCGCCATCTTCCGGCTCATCGACGAGACGGTCACGGGCTTTCTATCGTGCCATCCGGACAGGATCGCGATCCGATTCGAATGGGCTACGGACAAGACAGAGGCTCGAATCTCGGCCAGACGCGAGGACGTCGACAGCCTCGACGAAGCGGAGATCGACGAGTCGCTGCCGCCCGACAAGCGCGGCAAGTCCGTCGATCGCGAGATCCCCGAGGCCCTCAGGGCGATGATCGACGAGACCCGCGCAGCCAAGGTCTCGCGCGCCGCGCTGGTCACTCATCCGCTGGCCCTGCCGCCCAACACGTGGCGCGAGATCCAGCAGCGCGCCGACACCATCGGCGTCAGCGCCGAGCTCGTCGACGAAGGCCGGGAAGTCATCCTGGTCCTGCCGGCGAGTTGACGCCCGCCCTCGCTCCCACCAGCCCAAGGGCGGCATCGATGCGGGACCTCGAAGGGCGGGCCCACCTCCCAGCCTCAGCGTGGGCCGGCGAGAGCGGTCAGGGAGTCATCGAGTACGGCTTGATCCTGGTGATAATGGCCGTCGTTTGCGTCATCTCGCTGGTGTTCTTCGGCGACCAGCTATCGTCGCTGCTGAGTCTGATCGCCTCGGCGGTCTAGCCGGGCGGGGCCACCGATCGTGCGCCACAGACCGCACACTTTGGCGGGCCGACCAGGACGGAGACGATTCTGCGGGTGCCCGGACGCAACATCGGCCATATGCATGAGGTGCGGCAAGGTTGAGTTGCGAGCGGTCCCATGACCATCTTGCTAGTGGCGTTTGAAGCGCCCGACTCGCAGAATCACGGTCAACCTCAAATCAGAGGTGTTCTCATCAGGAGGTCATCGATGCTCATCCGGTCCGAGAAGGGCCAGGGCCTTGCGGAATACGCCCTGATCCTCGCACTCATCGCCATTGCCGCGGTTGTCGCGCTGCTCTTCCTGAGCGGCACGATCCAGAGCATCCTCAGCATCATCGGCAAGAGTCTGTAGTCTCACTGCTGCGACTGAAAACGGGCCGCGCCAAGTGCGCGGCCCGTTTTTTCGTGCCCGGCGCCGGGAGGGATTAGGCTTTCTTAGCCCGCTGGGGCAGAGAATCCTTCCTACGGGTGATAGCCCATTGGTATAGTCGCAGTTAGGTTGGCCGCAAGGCTACCGTGGTGCCACCTGTCACATGTGCTCGGGAGTGTGATCGTGAAGCGGTCGAATCGACTACTGATCCTGCTCGGACTGCTAATTGCCATATCGGGGGCCCTGGCTGCGGTGGCCTACGTAGCGGGCAGCGGCGGCGGCGGAGGCGGAGGCGGAGCTCAGAGCTCGCCGAGCGTCGCGCCGACCCCGACCCCCGGCCCCACGGTGCCGGTGGTTGTCGCCACGAAGGCCATCCCGGCCGGCACCATCATCGACAGTTCGATGGTGAAATCGGACTCCAGGCAGCTCTCCGACCTTGCCGGCTTGCCCGGCACGACGTACTCGGACGTCAATAGCGTCATAGGCAAGATCGCCGGCGCGGACATTCTCACGGGTCAGGTCCTCGTCTCCGGCTCGAACGTGCTGAGCCCTGGGTCTGCCATTGACGGCAAGTCGCTCGCCGGCTCGGTCGACAAGGGCAAGGTCGCCATAGCGATGGAGGTCGACCAGACGAACGGGGTCGGGACCCTGATCGTGCCGGGTGACCGCGTGGACATCATCCTGACCGTCTACGTTGACCAGCTCGCAATCTCGATCAAGGACGCCGCCGGCACTCAGGTCGGCACCGGCGGGTCTGCGGTCACCTCGAAGCTGATTCTCGAGAACTGCAAGATCCTCGCCACGCTGCTGCCTCCACCCACGACCAACACGACCACGACCACGACGCTGGCGAACGGGTCGCCCGCGCCCGTTCTCCCGCCGACCAATCCGATCGTTCAGTTCAGCGACCGCCACATGATCGCCATCGTCGAGGTCACGCCCGAAGAGTCCGAGGTCATCCGCTGGGCCCAGCGCACGGAGCAGAAGGCCCCGCAGACGTACATCGATCTTGCCTTCGCGCTGCGCTCGAATCAGGACAACACGACAGACCCGCTGTCCAGCAACCCCGGCACGACGGTTCCCGGCGTCACTTTTACCGAGATCGCCGCGGAGTACGGCGTGCTCCCGCCGGATCCGCTCGGCACCCTTCCGTCGCTCCTGGGGAACAAGATTCAGTGGTAGACCGCTTCGCCGGCAATTGGCGAAGCCATCAGGGAGAGGCCGAGCGAATCGGCCTCTCCGGCATTCTGGAAGCGACCTATCTCGATGGCTGATCGGATCCAAGTCCTCATCGTCGATGACATCTCGGAGACGCGCGACCACCTCGCGAAGCTGCTCGGGTTCGAATCCGACATCCAGGTGGTCGGGACCGCCTCATCGGGCGCGGACGCTATCGAACAGGCAACCAACATCCTGCCCGACGTCATCCTGATGGACATCAACATGCCCGACATGGACGGCATCACGGCAACCGAGCGCCTCTCCGCCCAGGTGCCGTCCGCGGCCGTTGTGATGATGTCGGTCCAGGGCGAGGCCGACTATCTTCGCCGCTCGATGCTTGCCGGGGCCCGCGAGTTCCTCGTCAAGCCCTTCAGCAGCGACGAGTTGACGGCCTCGATCCGGCAGGTCTACTCCCGTGAGAAGGAGAAAGCCGGGCGCGCCGTCATCGCCCAGGCAGCCCGCACCCAGGACCCCACCGAGGAAGGCCAGGTGGTGGCGGTCTTCAGCCCAAAGGGGGGCGTCGGCCGAACGACCATCGCCGTCAATCTGGCCGTCGCGGCCGCGTCTGAGATGGGCAAGAAGGTGACCCTCGTGGACGCGTCATTCCAGTTCGGCGACGTGGCCGTCCTGCTCAACCTGAACCCGAAGGACAAGTCCATGGCCGAGCTGGTCCCGCAGCTCGAGGAAGGACGGGACCCGGACTCGGTCGAGGCCTTCACTCAGACACACTCCTCGGGCATCCATGTTCTGCTCGCTCCGCCCTCGCCGGAGATGGCCGAGCTGATCACTCCCGCCGGCGTCAAGCATGTCATCGAGATCCTGCGCCAGCACAGCGAGCTGGTAGTGGTCGATTGCGCTGCATGGTTCAACGACACGCTGCTGGGTATCCTTGATCAGGCAGATGTTGTACTAACCGTGCTAACGCTGGAGATCACGAGCATCAAGAACACCCGGCTTTTCCTCGAGGTGGCCGAGCAACTCGGTTACTCTCACAAGATACGTCTGGTGCTCAATCGCGCCGACACGACCCTGGGGATCAGGGTTGCCGACGTGGAGCATTCGATCGGCCGCAAGGTGGATCACACGATCGTGAGCGACGGGCGGGCCGTCGTCTACGCGCTGAACCGGGGGGTTCCGTTCGTCCTCAGCAACAGAGAAAGCCAGGTTTCCCAGGACGTTTTTCGTCTGGCTGCGTCTATCGTCGGAAGTCGAGAACCGCTCGAGGAGGCAGAACACAAGTCAGCCCAAAAGGGAAGGTCCCTCTTCGCGTGGAGATAGTTGCCTTGAAGCACTCGGCGAAGTCGACTGCTCGGGGCCAGCAAGGGGTGTAGGCGATGTCCCTTCTGAAGCGAATCGAGAGTGCGCGACCCGGCGTCGCGCCCGGCGCACCCGGCGCACCCGGCGCACCCGGTGGCGGCTCGTCTGTCCCTTCCGGCCCGTCGGGAGGCTCCACGGGCTTGACCGGCCAGCGCCTCCTCAACCAGGCGCCCGTCCGCGAGTCCCTGCGTGAGGTCAAGTTCCGGATCCAGTCTCGGGTCATCCAGGATCTGGATCCCAAGCTCGATCTGGCCAACCAGGTCGAAGTCCGCCGCCAGATCGAGGAGATCTTCGGCCGCGTGATCGATGAAGAGGGCCTGGCCCTCACTCGTGCCGAGCGCGTGAGGATGCTCGAGCAGATCACGGACGAGATCATCGGTCTGGGTCCCCTCGAACCGCTCCTTCGTGACGAGACCGTGACGGAAATCATGGTCAACGGCCCGCGCCAGGTCTACATCGAGCGGAGCGGCAAGCTGGAGCTGACCAACGTCGTCTTCCAGAACGACGACCACGTGATGCGGATCATCGATCGGATCATCGCCCCGATCGGCCGCCGCATCGACGAGTCGAGTCCGATGGTTGACGCCCGCTTGACGGATGGCTCCCGCGTCAACGCCATCATTCCGCCGCTGTCGCTGATCGGGCCGGTCATCACCATCCGCAAGTTCTCGGCTTCGCCGTTCACCGTCGACGACCTGATCCGGTTCGGCACCGCTTCGCCGGAGATGTTCGACTTCCTGCGTGCGTGCGTGGAGGCCCGCCTGAACATCTTCGTGTCGGGCGGTACCGGCTCGGGCAAGACCACGACCCTGAACGTCCTCTCGTCCTTCATCCCGAACGACGAGCGGATCGTGACCGTCGAGGACGCCGCAGAGCTGCAGCTCCGTCAGGAGCATGTGGTGACTCTGGAATCACGACCGCCCAACATCGAGGGCCGCGGCGCGGTCCCGATCCGGGAGCTCGTACGCAACTGCCTGCGAATGCGGCCAGACCGGATCATCGTCGGGGAGTGCCGAGGCGGCGAAGCTCTCGACATGCTCCAGGCCATGAACACGGGCCACGACGGCTCGATGTCCACCGGTCACGCCAACAGCCCGCGCGACATGCTGTCCCGCCTCGAGACCATGGTCCTCATGGCCGGCGTGGATCTGCCACTGCGGGCCATCCGGGAGCAAGTCTCTTCCGCCGTCGATCTGGTCGTCCATCAGACCCGTATGAAGGACGGAACCCGCCGCATCGAGTACATCACCGAGGTCCAGGGCATGGAAGGCGACATCGTGGTCATGCAGGATGTCTTCCTGTTCGAGCAGACCGGCGTGGTCGACGGCAAGATCCAGGGCCGGCTCAAGGCCACGGGCATTCGACCCAAGTTCGTCGAGAAGTTCGAGATCATGGGCATTCACCTTCCGCGCGGCCTGTTCGGCTTCGCGTAGAAGTAGGCGGGAGAGGCGTCATGTTCGCGATCGTCATCGGCATCCTGGTCTTCATGGGAGTGATGCTGGTAGTCCTGGGTTTGGCCAGCGCCGGCCAGAGTGGCAGCATCAGCGCGCGACTCGAACGCTACGCCACCGGGAAGCCGGAGATGACTGCCGCGGTCCCCGCCAAGGGAGAGGGATCCTCCGGCATCGGCAACGTGCTGGCCCAGAGCGTGGCCCTGGCCAGACTGAACCGGGTCGTCGAGCAACGGGACTTTGGTGCGAACCTCGCCCGTGACATCGCTCGAGCGGACCTGAAACTCAAGCCGGGCGAGTTCATGGCCATATGGGCCATGTCGATCCTGGGTGTCCCCTTCCTCTTCTTGATATTGAGCGTGGTCCTGCCTCCGCTCGGCACGGGAATCGCCCTACTCGTCGGTGCCGTCGTCGGGTTCTTCCTGCCCCGATCGTGGCTGGGTCGGCGCCGAACGTCTCGCCTGAACGCGTTCAACAAGCAGCTCCCCGACACCATCACCCTCATCGCCAACGCCCTTCGAGCCGGCTCATCGTTCCTGCAGGCGATCGAGATGGTTGTGCGCGAATCGCAGCCGCCGGTTACGGTCGAGTTTGGAAGGGTTGTGCGCGAGGTCAACCTCGGGCTCGCCTTCGACGTGGCCCTCGAGAACATGGTCCGCCGCGTCCGATCGGATGACCTCGAACTGATGGCCACGGCCATCACCATCCAGCACCAGGTCGGCGGCAACCTGGCCGAAATCCTCGACTCGATCGCCTTCACGATCCGCGAGCGGGTCCGGATCAAAGGCGAGATCCGAACCCTGACCGCTCAGCAGCGTCTGTCCGGCTATGTCGTGGCTTTCATGCCGATCGCCCTGATGGTGCTCCTGTTCGTGCTGGCTCCCGGGTTCACCAAACCGATGTTCGAGAACCCTCCGGGCATCATGGGTCTGCCCGCCGGCCTGATCATTCTTTCCATCGGCGGATTCTTCATGTTCATCGGCTTCATGCTGATCCGGCGCATCGTCGCCATCGAGGTCTGACATGGTCATCGCTCTCATTCTTGGCATTTGCGTCGGGGGCGGAATCCTCCTGCTCTTCGTCGGTCTGGCCGCCGGCGCCCAGGTCGATCCGGTCCAGGCCCGACTCACCCAACTCGGCTCTATCCAGGCCAGGAACCTCGAGGAGCTCGAGCTCCAGCAGCCTTTCATGGAGCGGACACTGCGGCCGCTGGTGGCGCGGCTCTCGCGCACCGGCAGTCGACTCAGCAGCGCCTCTTCAGCAGACGTGGCGGAGAAGCGCCTTGCCCAGGCCGGCAACCCGGGCGACCTCAAGCTGACCGATTGGATGGGCGTCAAGATGCTGGTCGGCATCGGCCTGGCGGTCACCCTGTTCATCGTCTTTGGACTGCTGATAGAGGGCATCATCGCCGGCCTCTTCCTCGGTGCAATCGGCTTCGGGATCGGCTACATCGTTCCGGAGTTCTGGCTGGGAGGCCGGATCAAGGCCCGTCAGAAGATCATCCTCAAGATGATTCCGGACACGCTCGACCTGCTCACGATTTCCGTTCGCGCGGGCCTCGGCTTCGACGCCGCGCTGGCCAAGGTGGTCGAGAAGCTGCCCGGCCCGCTGACCGACGAGTTTCGCCGGGCTCTGGCCGAGGTTCGCGTTGGCAAGGCGCGGCGAGACGCCCTGAGAGACATGATCCCGAGGACTCAGGTGACACCGCTCACCAACTTCATCGGCGCCATCATCCAGGCCGAGACACTGGGCGTCTCGATCTCCAAAGTGCTGCAGGTTCAGTCTGAACAACTCCGCATCGAGCGCCGCCAGCGCGCGGAGGAGCAGGCGGCCCGAGCCCCGATCAAAATGCTGTTCCCGCTGGTCGGCTGCATCTTCCCTTCGCTGTTCATCGTCATCCTCGGGCCGGCCATCATCTCGATCGTCCAGACGATGACCTCTGGGGCACTCTCGGGCAAATGAGTCGGCGGCTGATTGCCCGCAACGTCAGCCGAGAGACCGTCCTGGCCGAACGACTCGAAGACGGCGCCTCCTTCTGGGCCAAGTTCATGGGCCTCATGGGGCGAGCTTCGCTGCCGCACGGGGATGGGTTGTGGCTACCCGACGAGAACGGCATACACATGCTGTTCATGAGGTTCTCCATTGACGTCGTGTTCGTATCCAAGCCGGAAGGCGGCCCTGGCGGCCGGCGGCGAGCCATTTCGATGCGACGAGCCTTGCCGCCCTGGCGCGGCGTGGTGTGGCGAGTCGGCGGGGCGAAGGGCGTGTTGGAGCTCCCGGTCGGCACTATCGAGGCGACAGGCACCGCCGTCGGCGACGAGATCGCGATCGAGCCGGCGTAGCTGCGCCGGGCCGGTCCCGGCCGCGGTAACTACGTCGAGCTGCGCCGGGCAGGCGGGCCGCATAAGCGGCAGATACGTGGCTGATGAGGCCGGCGCGCTAAGGTCCGGGGATGGCTCCTCGAGGGTTCTCGGCGGTCGCTGCGTCCCTGCTCGACGTTGCGCTTCCGGCGGCATGCGCAGGCTGCGCGGCGGAGGGCGAGTCGCTGTGCCCGACCTGCCGGCTCGACCTCCACATCCGGCTCGCTCTTCCGGCCGGCGTTCCGATCGGGCTGCCTTCGGCGGTGCCGATGCCACTCGCCCAGCTGGAGTGGTGCGCGCCATTCTCCGGGACGGTGAGAGCGGCTCTGCACCGGCTGAAGTACGCGGGCGAGCGGCGGCTGACGGAGCCGCTGGCGGCAGCCGCGGCGGCCCGCTGGCGGGCTGTTGGGGCCGGCGGAGATCTGCTGGTGCCGGTGCCGATCCACGCCGAGCGAGCCAGGCGCCGCGGCTACGATCAGGCGGTTCTGCTGGCGGCGGAGACATCTCGTTGTCTGCGGATGCCGTGGCTCGCGGCGCTGGAGCGGACACGCAGCACTTCGCCGCAATTCGACCTGGGGCGGCGCGCCCGCCGGACGAACGTGGCCGGCGCCTTCGCGCTGGCGGGACCCTCGCAGGCCGGACGGGTCGCCGGCCGGTGGATCGTCCTGGTAGACGACGTGGTGACCACGGGATCGACGCTCGTTGCTTGCGCCGAGGCTCTCTACGGCGCGGGCGCGGTGGCGGTTTCGGCTCTGACAGTCGCCCGAGAACGGTGAGCGGCACGACCCGTCGGAGGAACGAGAAAGTCCTGGATCGCCAATGGCAACAGGCGAGGCCGGTGTGCCGGGTCGGCTCCTATACTGGCCGCGTGGCAGCGGCTCATTCGGAAGTGCGTGCGCTTCGGTCGGCCCTCAGGCCACCGAGCGTGCGTCAAACGCGTTGCGGAGGTCAGCCGTGAGGACGATCGTCAAGGGCAAGAACATCGACGTCACGGAGCCGGTGCGACAGTACGCCGAACGCAAGATGCGGCGCCTCGAACGACTGCTGGACGAGCAGACGGACGCCGTGATCGAGCTCTCGAGCGAACCCCACCACAACACCGCCGAATCTGAGATCGCCGAGATCACGTTGACCGTCGACGGTCAGACCCTGCGCAGCCACGCCTCCGGGCCCACGCACCAGGCGAGCCTGGACATCGTCATCGATCGGATGGAGCGCCAGGCCGTGGACGCGCGAGAGAAGCCACGTGGCAAGGTTCGGCCGGAGGAGGCTCGGGCTCGCCGCCTCGCCGCCGAAGAGCCCGAGAGCATGGCCGAGTCGGATGTGCCCAAGCCACGCATCGTCAAGACCAAGAGATTCGCGATCGAGCCGATGTTCGAGGAGGATGCCCTGGAGAGAATGCAGGAACTGGGGCACCTCTTCTTCATCTTCGTGAACGCCGAATCGGAGAAGGTGTGCGTCCTGTACAGGCGCAGCAGTGGCGACTTCGGGTTGATCGAGCCGGTGATCGCGGGGGAATACACGCCCGGCCGCAACGGCCATCGGGCCGACTGACCCGGATCGGAGACGGGTCCGCGTCGTGAGAGGGCTGGCATCCGCTTGACCATCGAGCGCTCGAGAGCAACGGAAGACGGCGACTCCGGTGGCCCCTCGATCCGGGTCGCCAGAGTCCAGTTGCCGGGCGGCCGGCGGGCCGGCCCTCATCTGCCCATGGGTCTCGGCCTGGTTCGCGCCGCGGAGCGGGCGGCCGAGATCGGCGCGTCGGCCCTGCAGATCTTCAGTGACAACCCGACGGCCTGGCGGCGCAGGGCCGAGGCACCCCCTGAGGCGGAGGTGTTTCGGCGGCGGCTCGTCGAGCTGGACATCGGGCCCGTGGCCATCCACGCTCCCTACCTGGTCAATCTGGCCGGGCCCGATGACGAGCTGTTCACGAGCTCCGTGGAGCTGATGCGACACGAGCTCGAGGGCGCTCCCGTCTTCGGGGCTCGGTTCGTGAACGTTCACGTCGGCTCACATCGCGGGGCCGGCCGCGATTGGGGCATCCGGCGGCTTGTTGACGGCCTCGAGCGGGCCACGGACGGCCTGCCATCCGGAGGAGCCGATCCCGGGGCGCCGATGGTCGTCCTGGAGAACTCGTCCGGTGGCGGCTTTGGGATCGGCGCAACGATCGAGGAGCTGGCAATGGTCCTCGACGCCGCCGCCGACAGGGGCCTGAGCGACGGGCTCGCGATATGCCTGGACGCCGCGCACCTGTGGGGCGCCGGCTACGACGTGTCGAGCCCCGACGCGATCGACGACCTCCTCGCCACCTTCGACCGCTTGATCGGCCTGCCGCGACTGGCGATGGTCCACTTCAACGATTCCCACTCGCCCATGGGATCTCGCCACGACCGCCACGCCCATCTCGGCGAGGGCCTGATCGGACGCGATGGCCTGGCCTACCTGCTGTGCCATCCCACGCTAGACCATGTGACGTTCTATCTCGAGACACCCGGGATGGAGGATGGCTTCGACGCGGTCAACGTGGCCAGACTCGGTGATCTGGCGGCCGGCAGGCCGCTGACGCCCGGACCGGGGACCGAGCCGACGACGGGGCCGGCGCGCGCGGGGCCCGAGCCGGGGCTCGAGCCAGAGTCGCTCACGGAGAGCCTCCGAACGGATTCGGCTGGAGCCGGGATGCCGGCATGAGGCCGGCGATCGACGCGGGCCCCTCCGCCAGGGCCTCGGGCCGGGCGCGGATCGCCGCCGGGCGAAGCCTCGGCCGGCTCCAGGCGAGGCTCGGGGCGTCGGGACGTGAGCTGGCCTGCCTGGGCGGGATCATCATGACCGCCGCCGTGCTGCGACTCGTGAACCTGCCGGTGCGGGGCGGATGGGACTCAGACCAGGGGACCGAGATGCTGGCCATGCGGTCGGCCCTGGCGACCGGTCGCCTGCCGACCTTCGGGCCGGAAGCCATCAGCGTCGCCAGCTCGTTCCATCACGGCGCCCTCTACTACGATCTGCTGCTGCCCGCAGCCTGGCTGGGCAACGGCGACCCGACCTGGGTGGTGGCCGAGATCGCACTGCTGAGCCTGCTCGTCGTTCCGATCGTGTGGTGGATCGCCAGATCGATCGGCGGGCCCGCGGCCGGACTGACGGCCGCGCTTCTGGCGGCGGTTTCGGCCAGCCTCATCAGCTATGCCGCGTTCATCTGGAACCCCACGCTCGTGGAACCGGGCGCCGCCATCGCTTTTCTTGGGGCGTGGCAGGCGTTGCGGACATCGCGCCCCGGCTGGTGGATCGTGTCGGCGGCTGGGGCCGCGGTTGCGGTTCAGGCGCACATTGCCGCTGGGGTGATCGTTCTCCCGCTGGCGCTGGCGTTTCTGGCCGACCTCCGGCGCGGACCCGCGGCCAGACGTGGCCGAATCGCGGCCCTGGGCCTGGCTGGCGTGGCTCTGTTCATGGTCACGTACCTGCCCCTCATCGTCTATGAGCTCGCGCACGACTTCTCCGACACGCGCGGCATGGTGGCCTACTTCAGCGATCCAAACTCGACATCGACGGCCGCTCCGCCATTGCGCGTTCTGTTCGCCGCGATTCGGATAGTGGCCTGGCCGCTGACCCGCTGGCCGATCGTCGACTTCAAGCCTGCCTTCGCCCTGGCCTTCATAACGGCCTCGGCAGTCTTCATCGGCCTGGTCTGGCGCCTCGGAGTAACGGCCCGGCGAGGTGCGTCCCAGGGGCGCGAGCCCGCCAGGAGGCGCGAGCCCGCGAAGGGACGCAATCCGGCGAACCGCGCGACTGCTTCCGGTGCGGACGAGCCCGAATTGGCGACCGACTCCACCGCGGCTATCACGACCGTGGAGGCCGCCCAGACAGAAGGGGCCGCGGCGATCGAACGTTTCGGCACGCGGCTGATCGGCGCCTGGCTGCTGCTCATCATCCTTGCCCTCGGCCTGGGCCTCCACGCGGTGTCGGAGGTCCAGGAGCTGCCCACCGAGCAATACCACGTCGTCGCCGATCCCCTGGTCTTCGTGGCTGCCGGGTTGATTCTCGGCGGTCTGTGGCGGCCACTGCCGCGGCGTTGGGTCACCGTTGCCCGTCGTGTGGCCGCCATCGCCACGATCGGGGCGCTGCTGGCCTGGAACGCGGGCCACTGGCCGCCGCTGACCTCGGCCGACGGAGGCTGGCCGGCGGCGCAGGCAGCCGCCACCAGGTTGGAGGGCGATGCCGGCGGCACCTCGATGGCGCTCGTACCGCTGTTCGCGGAGAAGGGGGGCGACGCCTACCTCTACCCGCTGACCCGTGACGGCTTCACGCTCGTTGCGCCGGAGAGAGCTACCACGGTGGTCCTGCTGTGCGACACGTTCTGGTTGGAGGGTTGCGGCGGCGCGGCCGAGGCGAGCTGGCTGGCGACAAACGCGGCCGGCTCCGGCCTGACGCAGAAGGACCAGTTCCCGGCCGCTCCCGACCGCATCCTCACCGTCTACCGGCGCGGGCAATGACGGAGGACACGATGGCGGCACGGGCGATGGCGGCACGGGCGGCGTCTGTGAACGGACCGATCGGCGGAACGGAGTCGATCGGCGGCGGGCCCGAGGCCCAGGCCACACCGGTCCCGGCAGCTCGGCGCCGCCTCGCCTCCGCCGCGGGCCGACTGTTCGGTCGCTCAATCGGCCGTCTCGGAGTCCCTGCCCGAGAGTGGGCGTGCCTGATCCCGATCCTGCTTCTCGCCGCCGCCGATCGGTTCGTGAATCTGCCGGCGCGCGGCCTCTGGGACACCGACCAGGGATACGAGACCGGGGCGATATGGAACGCGGTCGTGACCCGCCAGCTGCCCACCTTCGGCTCGCCGGCATTCACCACGGGCGGCGGGTTCCACCACGGCGCCCTCTTCTACGACCTGATGATCCCGTTCGCGTGGCTCGGCAACGGCAACCCCACGGTCATCGTTGGGGCAATCGCCGCGTTCGGCCTTGCAGTTGTGCCGCTTGCCTGGTGGACCGCCAGATCAATCGGCGGCACATCGTCCGGACTTGCCGTGGCGCTGCTGGCGGCCGTGTCGCCGAGCCTGATCGACTACTCCACCTTCATCTGGAACCCGGTCCTCATCGAGTTCGGAGTGGCGCTGGCCTGTTTCGGGGCGTGGCAGGCGTGGGCCACGCGACAGCCTCAGTGGTGGATCGTCGCCGCCGCCGGCACCGCGATCGCATCCCAGGCGCACCTGACCGGGCTCGTGCTGGTCTTCCCCATTTCGTTCTTCTTCCTCGTTACTCTGCGCTGCTGCCCGGCCTCCGAGAGGCGCCGCCTGCTCGTCTGGGGTTTCGCGGGAGTCGCCCTCTTCGTTCTGACCTGGAGTCTGTGGCTCTTCAACGAGCTGACTCACGACCTCGTTGAGACGCGGGCGATCCTGGCCTTCGATCAGGGCGGCCCGCCGGCCGCCAACCCGGTAATCAGGCTCGTCGTCGGCGTGACCCGCATCACTGCCTGGCCGATCAGCTACTGGCCGCTGGACGATTTCAAGCCCGGCTTCCCTATCGCGCTCGCGGTGGCGGCGGGCATCACCGCAGGCGTGATCTGGCGAGTAATCGGCGCGATCGAGGCCGCGCGCTCCTTGGACGCCACTCCGGCCGCGACCACACGGCCGGCCCGTTTCGACGCAACCCCCCTGGATGCCACCCGGAACGAACGCAACGGGCTGCTGTTCGTGGGCGGCTCGCTGCTGTTCATCACGCTGGTCCTGGCGCTGGGTATCAAGGAGATATCGCAGATCTCGAATCTCAACCAGGAGCAGTACCACGCCGTCGCCGACGTCCTGGTGATACTCGCCGGCGGCCTCATCGTGAGCGGGCTCTGGCGCTCCGCGCCTGTTCGCGGCCGGTCGTGGTCGGGCCACGTTCTCGCTTCGCTGGCCATGGCCGGCCTCGTGGCCGTGAGCATCGTCCACTGGCCGCCTCTCACGGCGCCGGACGGCGGTTGGCCGGTCGCGCAGGCCGCGGCGGCTCGACTGGAGCGCGACGCCGGAGCTCCCGAGCTCGCGCTCGTGAATCTGCCGTACTTCAAGACGGCCGAAACCTACAGCTACCCGCTCGAGCTGGACGGCGTGAAGGTCGCGCAGCCGGCCGACGCCCGGACGGTCGTGATCCTGTGCGACGCGGGCTGGTACAAAGGTTGCGGGGGCGTCGCCGAAACCGACTGGCTGGCCGCGAACCTGCCCGGCCAGAATCTGGTTCTCAAAGATCAGTGGGAGCCATCTCCGCAGCGATACCTGTCGGTCTATCAACGACCCTAGGCTGAACCTTGGGCGGCGTCATGCGCGGACGCCGGGCGGAACCGCGAGAATCGGGCTCGGCAACAGCGGCCGATCAGCTCGCGTCGCGGCCCGGGCGCGCCCGCGGCGGCATCTGGCGGGCCATTGGGCGTACGGCCTGGCTCACCATCGCGGCTGAGATCATCGGCGTGTCGCGGCGGTCGTCCAGCAGACGGCGCGACTCCATCGGCCGGGTTTCGGAGCGCATGCCCGCGTAGCCACGGCCGAATCGGCGCATCCTCACGGCCAGGTAGTACTCCATGACCTGACGGACCTGCGGCTCCGAGAGGACCTCGTCGGCGCGCAGGGCATATTCCACGCGCGCCGTCGGATTCGCGGTTCCACCGGCAACGGCGCCAAGGTACTGCGGCGCCTCGGAATCATCGCGGATCTCGCGGAGGCCGCGGGCAAGCTTGGTAGCAGTACCCAGCGACGGCATTCGATCGCCGCGGATCAGCCGGGATATGGTCGAGTGATCTACACCAGACTGCTGGGCCAGCTGGCGCTGCGACATCTTCTTCGCTTTGAGCTGGGCCTTCAGCCACTCGTTGAAGGCTCGTCCGTTCTGTCCGGTCATGCGCCGACTGGGCTCCCGAGTGCGGTGCATTCTGCCCCGATACTTGAACTATCGGAGTGGGTCATCAAAGCGTGAATGGTCAATTGGTACCTCACTCGTAACGACTACCAGCCACCCCGGCAAGGTGACGGCAAGGTGACGGCAAGGTCGAGCGGCAAGGTTCCGAAGCGCGCCCGAGGTCGGCGCAAAGGCGAGACCGAACTCGTTGACCCGGGCAGGTCGCGCCAGGCCGGATCAGGTGGCGCGGGCGCTCACGGGAACGATCTCTTCGACCTTCATACCGCCCCCACGCGGCTTTGACGAGATCACGTAGGCGATCGATCCGAGCACAACGATCGAGAAGACGCTGATGGTCCGGTCGACGAGCAGGATCGCGGTGGCCTGTCCGCCGGCGACCCCGAAGACCTTCACGAGCACCGCCCACAGGCCACCCTCGACCGCGCCCAGACCCGCTGGCGTCAGCGGCACGGCCGTGAGCAGCGACCCGATCAGGGCCACAAACAACACGCCGCTCAGGCCGAGATGCAGATCGCCGAACCCGAGTGCCTGGATGACGCAGTAGAGCCGCAACGCCTCCGTCCCCCAGATCACGATCGTGAGCAATCCCAGCCAGGGCAGACCCCTCAGGCCGACAGCGTTGAAGACGCCCTCCTCGAAGCGGTCGTACAAATCGACGGCACGGCCGGGCAGCGGCAAGCGGAGGATCAGACGCCGGCCGTAGTTGCGCAGCACCACCAGCCCCACGGCCATCAGCACGACCAGGGCGACGCCCAGGGCGAAGATGACCTGGACCGCGACCGGCAGGTCGCCCAGGTTGTCGCGGAATCGTATGTAGCCAGCCGCCAGACCCAGGATCGTGATGGCGAAGAGGTCCAGGATTCGCTCGACGAACACCGTGCCCAGGGTCCGGGTCGCGGACACCGGGCTGTTCAGCTTCAGCAGGTAGGCGCGATAAACGTCACCGAGCTTGGCCGGAACGATGCAGTTGACGAGCCAGGAGAGGAACAGGATCTCCGTGCCGTCCTTGGTCGAGACTCGATAGCCGGCCCCCTTGAGCAGAGTCACCCAGCGGTACCCGCGCAGTGGGAAGCCCATGTAGTAGATGACGAACGCCGCCACCAGGAACAGCGGGTTGGCGTGACCGATGTAGCCCGGAACCTCCGCCAGAGAGTCCCGGTTCAGGAACAGGGCGATGACGATGATCAGCAGCGGGACGGCGATCGACAGGATCGTCCGGGGCTGGCGCAGCCGGCCGATGAGCGACATCTCCTCCGGCGGCGGAACCTCGACGGCGGCCTCGGGGTTGATGAGTGCGTCCGCCTCCTGCTCGAGCGATTCCCCGATCGGATGGAGGTGATGCTCCAGATGTTCGGTCACTTGGCTTCCCCTGGGTGCGCGGCGACGCGGCGTCTGCCGTTGCCGCGGGTTGATTGGATGAGCTTCGCCAGCGGCGTCCACGCCCTGACGTAGTAGGTCGCATGACTCGGATGCATGTCGACGTCGGCGAGGGCCGCCAGCAGGCCGGCGGGAGTGCCCGGATCGCCGACGACCGAGTTGTACGAGACTCCGACTTCCAGCACGGTGTGCGAGTCGGAGGCGCAAATGCCGGGCAGTCCACGCTCGCGCGCGAACGTTGCGGCCCGTTCGTTGGCGGAGCCACCGACAACGCGTGCGTTGTAGGCCTCTATCCAGTCGATGTCCCCGGCAATGTCGGCCACGTCGGCGCCGCTCTTGCGTCCGTAGCCTCGGAGGCGGTCGAAGGGATGGGGAACTCCGACAAGGCCGCCCTGCTCGCGGATTGCCGCGATCGTCTCCGCGGCGGAGAGACCGGGCGGCACTAGCTGCTCGATGAACACCGCCACCAGGTCGCCGTCGGCGGTCTTGACTTCCTCGCCCACGATGACGGTCAGCCCGTCCGGCGCGGCGTCACGGGCTCGAAGTGCCCCATCGATGCGGTCGTGGTCGGTGATAGCAAGGTGAGTCAGGCCGCGAGACGCTGCCGCCCGCATGACGGCCGCGGGGCTGGCCAGTGAATCGAAGCTCGAGCTGGTGTGGCAATGAAGGTCGATGAACGCCCGTTCCGTGAGCGCCCGTTCCGCGAGCGCTCTGTCGGCGCTACCGGCCGATCCTTGCCGCGGCGAGAGCATCAGACCTGCTGGCCGAGATACTTCTTGAAGAAGTCGAAGTGCTCCAGGGCGATGCCGGTTCCGAGGGCCACACAGTGCATGGAATTGTCGGCCACGTGGCACGGCACGCCGGTCACCTGGGTGAGCAGCTTGTCGATGTTCCGGAGCAGAGATCCGCCGCCGGACATGACCATGCCCTTATCGATGATGTCACTCGACAGCTCCGGCGGGGTCTGCTCGAGCACGAGACGGACGGCGCCGATGATCTGCTGAAGCGGCGGCTCCATGGCCTCCATGACTTCGGAGCTGTTCATCGGGATGGTGCGCGGCAGGCCGGCGATGAGGTCGCGGCCGCGGACGTCCATCGTCAGCTCGCGCTCCAGCGGCAGGGCCGTGCCGATCTGGATCTTCACCTCTTCGGCGGTTCGGTCGCCGATCATGAGGTTGTACTTCTTGCGGACGAAGCTGGCGATCGCCTCATCGACCTTGTTGCCGCCGACGCGCAGGCTGGTGGAGACCACGATCGAGCCGAGGGAGATGACCGCGATCTCGCTCGTGCCGCCGCCGATGTCGATGATCATGGACCCGGACGGGCCGCTGATGGGCACGTTGGCACCGATCGCGGCGGCCATCGGCTCCTCGATCAGGTACGCCTCCGAGGCACCGGCCTTGAGGGCCGCGTCTCTGACGGCGCGCTTCTCGACGCTGGTGACGCCGGCCGGGACGCTGATCATGACTTCCGGCTTGCCCCAGCCGAAGCGGCGACCCTGCTGCACTCGATGGATAAAGTGGTCCAGGAGCGCTTCGGTGATCACGTAGTCGGCGATGACGCCGTCTCGCATCGGCCGAATGGCCTGGATGTTGCCGGGCGTGCGGCCGATCATCTCGCGAGCCTCTTCGCCGACCGCCACGATGTGGTTCTGGTCGTCGACGGCGACTACGGAGGGTTCCTGCATCACGATGCCGTGGCCCTTGACGTAGACGATGATGTTGGCAGTGCCCAGGTCGATACCGATCTTCATGCCTTTGGTTAAGTCCCTTCAGCAAGCCGTTCGATCCTGGCCCCGAGTTCCAGGAATTTCGAGTCGATCTTCTCATAGCCGCGGTGAACGTGGTGTGCACCGCCGATGGTGGTCACGCCGTCGGCGGCAAGGGCGGCAAGGATAAGCGACGCGCCGGCCCGCAGATCTCCGATTTCGACCTCGGCGCCGTGAAGCGGCGTGGGGCCTTCGATGACCGCGTGGTGATGGTCGGCGATCTCCACCTTAGCACCCATGCGGCGCAACTCCCCCAACCACTCGAGTCTGTCTTCGAATACCGACTCATGGACGCGGCTGACGCCCGTGGCCTGCGTCAGGATGACGCACGTGGGCGGCTGCAGGTCCGTGGCCAGACCCGGGTATGGCTCCGTCTCGATGTCGCAGCTCCGGAGCGGTTCGATGTCGGCGGAAGTCGCATCGACTTCGATCGTGTTCTTACCACAGCTGAGGGAGACGCCGACGTTCGCCATGACGCCCAGGAACGCTCCGAGGTGGTCGCATGGGGCGCCCTGAAGCGTGATACGGCCGTGAGTGACGGCGGCAGCCGCGATGAACGTGCCGGCCTCGATTCGGTCGGGCACGACCGAGTGGTCGGCCCCGCGAAGGCGGCGGCGGCCCTCGATCTCGATCCGGTTGGGGGCGGTCCGCTCTACCTGAGCGCCCATCTTGCGCAGGAACTCGATCAGGTCGTCGACCTCGGGCTCCTGGGCAGCCGGTTCGATGACTGTGTGGCCGTCGGCGAGAGTTGCGGCCAGCATGGCGTTCTCGGTGCCCATGACGGTTATCTGCGGGAAGTTGATCGGGCCGCCGCGCAAACGGCCTGGGGCCTTGGCGAAGTAGTAGCCGTTGCGGTACTCGATCTCCGCGCCGAGAGCCCGCATTGCGTCGACGTGAAGGTTGACCGGCCGACGGCCGATCCTGTCGCCGCCCGGGTTGCTGATGATGACCCGGCCGAAGCGGGTCAGGAGCGGACCCAGCAGGATGAAGCTGGCGCGCATCTTGGCCGCGGCCTCGAGCGGGACGAAGAGCCACTCGGCATCGCCGGACGCAATCTCGTAGACGTTCTGGGCCGGGTGGTCGACGGTCACGCCGATGTCCCGCAGGACCTCGGTCAGAACCCGGACATCCTCGATCTCCGGCACGTTGGTGAAGCGGCAGCGCTCGCCCGTCAGGGTGGCTGCGGCCATGAGCTTCAGGGCCGCATTCTTGGCCCCGCTGATGCTTACGGAACCCTCGAGACGGCGGCCGCCCTCGATCCGGAGGATCTCCCGGGGCACCGGCTCGGGCTTGAACTCCCAGTGGAACGGGCGGGCGTCGGCCATCACCTACTCGCCCGGCGGCTCTTCGCTGGGCGGCCGCGCCGCATGGCGAAGCGCCTCGTGCTCACCCCGAGCCGTTCCACGCGGCCCTCGTTCCGCGACGCGGATCCGGATGAGCGCCCTTTGCAGGGCTGCCCGCGCGCTCGCCAGGTCGGCGGGCTCGACGAAGCCGCCTTCGAGCACGCGCTCGGCCTCACGGCGGGCCCGGTCGGCTCGCTCCAGGTCGATCTCGGATGACATGTCGGCCGTCTCGGCCATGACGACGACGCGATCCGGGCGGACCTGCAGGAAGCCGCCGAAGATCGCGAACTCCCGCTCCTGACCGCCGCTCTTCAAGCGCAGAACGCCCTGGCCGAGGAGCGAGATCAGAGGAGCGTGATGGGGCAGGATGCCCATCTCGCCTTCGCTGCCGGGCACGATGACCTCGTCGACGTCGCCCTCAAAGGCTCGCCGTTCCGGAGTCACGATCTCCAGGTGCAGTGGCATCAGTCCGTGCCTCGTATGCGCGCGATGGCCGCCGCCGCCACCGCTGGCTCCGCGCTGAAGCGGTGGCTGAGCGCTGCGCCAGGGCGGCCGACGTCCGCCATGGCGCTGGCTGACTCCATGTTCCACTTCATCGTCGTTCCGCCACGGCGGGCCGCTGGGACTGCGGCCGACTCGGTTGAATGGGGGGTGGCGCTGGCCGTGGCCACGCGGTCCATACACATATTCCACTTCGTCACTGGCCGGGCCATGGCCGACAGGTTCGGCGAGCTGTCAAGCGAAGCCGGGTGCCGGCGCCGCAGAGAGGCGACTCCGACGCCGCAGCTAGGCGTCGCCGGTGCGGAGGCGGCGGAAGTCGGCTTCGCGGAGAATGTCACTTCGCCAGCTTGGCCGCGTTGGCCCGGACGTCGTCCAGGGTACCGGCCAGGAAGAAGGCCTGCTCGGGCAAGTCGTCGACCTTCCCCTCGAGGATCTCCTTGAACGAGGCGACCGTGTCGCGAATGGCCACGTAGGCCCCGGGTCGGCCGGTGAAGACCTCGGCCACGTGGAACGGCTGGCTGTTGAAGATCTGCAGCCGCCTGGCCCGAGCAACGGTGGCCTTGTCCTCTTCGGACAGCTCGTCGATGCCCAGGATCGAGATGATGTCCTGCAGGTCGCGGTAGCGCTGCAGCACGCGCTGGACCTCCCGGGCCGTGTCGTAATGCTCCTGTCCCACGACCAGCGGGTCGAGGACCCTGGATGTCGAGGTCAGCGGATCCACGGCCGGATAGATGCCCAGCTCGGCGATGGCGCGCTCGAGGCGAATGGTCGAATCGAGGTGGCCGAAGGTCGTGGCCGGCGCGGGGTCGGTGTAGTCGTCCGCCGGCACGTAGACGGCCTGCAGTGACGTGATCGAGCCCTTCTTGGTCGAGGTGATGCGCTCCTGCAGGGCCGCCATCTCGGTCGCCAGGTTGGGCTGGTAGCCCACCGCCGAAGGCATGCGGCCGAGCAGAGCCGAAACCTCGGAGCCGGCCTGGGTGAAGCGGAAGATGTTGTCGATGAAGAGGAGGACATCTCGGCCTTCCTCATCGCGGAAGTACTCGGCCATCGTCAGGCCGGTCAGGCCGACGCGCAGGCGGGCACCCGGCGGCTCGTTCATTTGCCCGAAGACGAAGGCCGTCTTGGCGAGGACTCCCGATTCGGTCATCTCGCGGATCAGGTCGTTGCCTTCGCGGGAGCGCTCGCCGATGCCACTGAAGACCGAGACGCCTGCGTGCTCCTGGGCCACGTTGTAGATCAGTTCCTGGATGATGACCGTCTTGCCCACGCCCGCGCCGCCGAAGACGCCGATCTTGCCGCCCTTGGCGAACGGGCAGACCAGGTCGATAACCTTGATGCCGGTCTCGAAGATCTCGGTCTCGGTCGTCTGCTGGTCGAACGCCGGGGCCGGCCGATGGATCGGCAGGCGCTCGCTCGCGCCTACCGGGCCCTTCTCGTCGATCGTCTCGCCGAGCACGTTGAAGACGCGCCCCAGGGTTACCTGGCCCACCGGGACGGTGATCGGGCCGCCGGTGTCGATTGCCTCGACGCCACGCGCCAGACCGTCGGTCGTGGTCATGGCGACGGTCCGCACCCAGTTGTTGCCGAGGTGCTGCTGGACCTCGCAAACGATCTTCACCCCGTCACCGCGACGAACCTCGACGGCGTTGTAGATCGCGGGCAGTTTCCCGGCTGGGAACTCGATGTCGACGACCGCGCCCGTGATCTGGATCACGCGTCCGCGGGACTTACGGCCGGTGGCCGGGCCGGTTGCGGTTGAGGCGGCGGTCGCCATCGTTGTCGTTGCCTCCTGTCAGAGCCATGCCAAGCATGGCTCCTGGTCTGGACCCCGTCCTAGCGCGCCTGCGCGCCGGACGCGATCTCGATCAATTCGCTAGTAATGTGGGCCTGGCGGGCCTTGTTGTAGCTGAGGGTCAGGTCCTCGATGAGCTCGTCGGCATTCTCGGTGGCGCTCTTCATCGCCACCATCTGGCTGGAGAAGAAGCTAGCCGTGCTTTCGAGCGCGGATTGGTAGAGCCGAGTCCCGACGTAGCGCGGCAGCAGCTCTTCGAGAACGACCTCAGGAGCCGGCTCAAAGATGAACTGCGAGCCGGGGATGCCGCGCGTATCCGAGCTCGGCTTGATCGGCAGCAGCTGAACCATGTCGGCCCGCTGGACCAGTGTCGACACGAATCGGGTGAAGACGATGTCGACCTGGTTGTAAGTGCCGGCCTCGTACTCGTCGGAGATGAGGCGGGCCAGGGGCAGGATGTCGTCGAAGGTCGGCCGATCCCCGAATCCGGCGAAATGGGCGATGATCGGGACGCGAGCCCGTCGCATCGCGTCGCGACCCTTGCGGCCGACGCTGATCAGCTCGAGGTCGCCGGAGTACTCCACGATCTCCCTGGAGGCGAAGCGGATGGCGTTGGTGTTGAGTGGTCCCGCCAGGCCCCGATCGCTCGTGACCAGGACGATCAGCCTCTTGCCGGCTTCGCGCCGGCTGAGGAGGGGGTGCTCGTCGCCGACCAGGACGGCCGCGAGATCGGCCAGGATCTCGTCGAGCAGATCCGAGTAGGGCCGGGCGGCGAGGGTCGACTCCTGGGCTCGTCGCAGCTTGGACGCGGCCACGAACTGCATCGCCCGGGTGATCTGCCTGATGTTCCTCGACGCGCTGATGCGCCTTCGGATGTCTCGCTGACTGGCCACGCTGCTTCTTGCCTGCTCCTACGCGAGGAATGTCTTGCGGAATTCGACCGCCGCCGCCTCGAGCGATGCCGCCGTGTCGTCGTCGAGAACCTTGGTCGTCGAGAGCTTCTTCATGACGTCGGTGCGCTGGGTGTCGAGGAAGCGGGTGAACTGCGCCTCGAACTCCTTGACGCGTGGCGTCGGGATGTCGTCCAGGAGCCCCTTGGTGGCCACGTACAGGATGGCGACCTGCCGCTCGAGCGGGACGGGCTGGTATTGCGGCTGCTTGATGACCTCGGAGAGCTTCTCGCCGCGGGTCAGCTGATCGCGCGTGGCCTTGTCCAGGTCCGACGCGAACTGGGCGAAAGCCGCGAGAGAGCGGTACTGGGCCAGGTCCAGCTTGAGGGGCGCGGCGACCTTCTTCATGGCCTTGGTCTGGGCGTCCGAACCCACTCGGGAGACCGAGATGCCGATGTTGAGCGCGGGGCGCTGGCCGGCGTTGAAGAGGTCCGTCTCGAGGAAGATCTGGCCATCCGTGATCGAGATTACGTTCGTCGGGATGTAGGCCGAGATGTCGCCGGCCTGGGTCTCGATCAGCGGCAGGGCCGTCAGCGATCCACCGCCGTTCTCGTCGCTCATGCGGGCCGCCCGCTCGAGGAGGCGGCTGTGGAGGTAGAAGACGTCGCCCGGGTATGCCTCGCGGCCGGGCGGGCGGCGCAGCAGGAGGCTCATCTCGCGGTAGGCCCAGGCGTGCTTGGAGAGGTCGTCGTAGACGCACAGCGAGTCCTTGACCAGCGCTCCGCCGATCGTGACGCCGTTCTCCATGACCTCCTCGCCCATGGCGCAGCCGGCGTACGGGGCGAGGAACTGCAGCGCCGCCGACTCCTCGGCTCCGGCGACGACGACGATGGTGTGCTCCATGGCCCCGTGCTGCTCGAGAACGGCCACGACCTTGGCCACGGTCGAGAGCTTCTGGCCGATGGCCACGTAGATGCAGACCAGGCCCTTGCCCTTCTGGTTGATGATCGTGTCGATGGCCAGGGCGCTCTTGCCGGTCTGGCGGTCGCCGATGATCAGCTCGCGCTGACCGCGGCCGATCGGGATCAGGGCGTCGATGGCCTTGATGCCGGTCTGAACGGGAGTGTCGACGCGCTTGCGGGTGATGACGCCGGGGGCGATGCGCTCGACCGGGCGGGTTCGCGTGGCGGCGATAGGGCCCTTGTCGTCGAGCGGCCGGCCGAGCGGGTCTACGACGCGGCCCAGCAGGCCGGCGCCGACGGGCACTTCCACGACGCGGCCGGTGGTCTTGACCGTGTCGCCTTCCTTGATGTGCGTCGGGTCGCCGAAGATGACCGCACCGACGGTCTCCTCTTCGAGGTTGAGGGCCATGCCCATGACGCCATCGGGGAACTCGAGCAGCTCCGACGAGAGCGCGCCGGCCAGCCCGTAGATCTGGGCGATGCCGTCGCCGACCTGGACCACGGTGCCGACGCTGCTCGACTCCGCGCTCGTGTCGAAGTGCTCGATCGTGTTCTTGATGATGCTGACGATCTCGTCTGAGCGAATGGCCATGCCTTCTCCGTTCGGCCGCGGTGGCTCCGGCGTGGACCGGCGATCCCGGCTCCCGCTTCTAGCTCGTTCCCTGGACCAGCTCTCCGCGGAGCCGCGCGAGGCGACCCTGGACGCTGGCATCGATGAATCTGTCGCCGATCCTGATTGTGAGCCCTCCCAGGAGGGCTGGATCGGCGGCCGTGGTGAGCTCGGCTTTCGCGCCGGCAAGCTGCTCCACGCGGGCCCGGACCTGCGCGAGTTCCTCCTTGGAGAGTGGCGCCGGTGTCGTCACGGTTGCCGCCACGATGCCGCGAGATTCCCTGACCAGGGCATCGTACTCGGCGCCTACTTCGGGCAGGACGGCGAAGCGGCCCCGCTGAGCGAGAAGCAGCGCAAGGTTGCGTGCCTGCGGCGAGACGAGCTTCCCCAGCGACTCCTCGAGCGCGGCGCGCCGCTGCCCGAATGGAATTGCCGGGCTGTCCACGTCCCGGGCAACCCGCTCGTCGCGGGCCAGCCCGGCGAGCAGGACCAGGTCGTGTTGCCAGGCGTCGACGGTGCCATCGCGCTCGGCCAGCCCGAAGGCCGCCTCCGCGTAGCGCCGCCCGGCGCCGGTGCGTGGCATCAGTTCTTCCGCCCCTGGGCCTTGCCGTCCGCGGCGAGATACTCCTCGATGAGACGGCGCTGGCGGGCGTCGGTCATCGATTCGCCAACGACGACGCCGGCGGCGGCGAGGGCCAGGTCGGCGACCTGGGCTCGCAGGTCGGCCAGGGCCCGGTCGCGCTCCGCGGTGATATCGGCCGTGGCCTTTTCGCGCAGGCGGCCGAGCTCCTCGCGGGTGGCGGCGATGTCGGCGTCGCGCAGCTCCTGGGCTGACTTCTGGGCCGCGGCGATGAGCGCCTGGGCCTCCCGCCGCGCGTCGGCCATTACGCTGTCGCGGTCGGCCGCGGCACCGTCACGATCCTTGCGGGCCTGGTCGGCGTCGCTGAGACCCTGCTCTATGCGGGCTTTGCGCTGGGCCATGATCTTCGCGATCGGCTCGAAGCCGAAGGCCCAGATCAGGGCCAGGAATATGACAAAGCTACCGCTGGTGATGATTACCCAGAAGAAGTTGATCGAGAGGCCGGACACGGTAAGTGCTCCGTCGCTTGGGGCCTACTTTAGGAAGAGCGCCAGCAGGCCGACGACGATCGCCAGGACGCCGAGCCCTTCGGCGAAGCCGGCGAGGATGATCGCCAGGCCACGGATCTGGCCGGCGGCGTCGGGATTGCGGCCGATCGCGTTGCTGGACATGCCCGCCAGGATGCCGATGCCGATGCCGGGCCCGATGACGCCCAGGGCCGCCAGGCCCGCTCCGATGTGTTCCGTCATTGTCTGGAACCTCCTGCGCTCCGACCTCTTCGGTCGGGAGTCATGTGCTGGCGGTCAGGCCGCCTCAGGCATTGGGTTGTCGGCGCCTTCGAGCACCGTACCTTCCGCGAAGTCGCCGGCATGAACCGGCTTGTGCTCTTCGGATCCGTGGCCCTCGATGGCGATCATGATGAACATGAGCGTGAGGACCGAGAAGATGAGGGCCTGGATGAGGTTCAGGAGAGCCTCGAGACCAACCAGCGCGACCGGGATCACGGCCAGCGTGAGCGCCGAGATCACGGCCAGCGCGACCTCGCCGCCGTAGATGTTGCCGAAGAGTCGCATCGACAGCGTCACGGGCTTCACGAACTCCAGGAAGAGCTCGATGATCCCGACGTACATAGCCAGCAGGCCGGCCCCGAAGCCGTGGCGGAACTCGCCGATTGGGAAGAACTTCCCGAGGTAGGCCCGAATGCCGAGCTGGCGGAACCCCTCGCCCTGGAAGATGACGAACGAGGTCAGGGCCAGCCCGATGGTGATGTTGACGTCGCTGGTAGGTGCCCGCAGCTGGTCGATCTTGCCGATTGGCGGCACGAGGCCACTCCAGTTCGAGAAGAGGATGAAGATGAAGAACCCGGCGAAGATCGGGTAGTAGCGCCTGGCCTTTTCACCGCCGATCCCGACGGCGAAGTCGCAGCCGAACTCGTAGGCCCACTCGACCACGTTCTGCAGCCGGCCCGGGACCATCTTCATCCGCCGCGTGGCGGCGAAGGCCAGGAGCAGGATGAAGCCCATCACGATCCACATGGTCAGGATCGTGGAGCTGATGCTCGGATGGAAGTACACCATCGGCGGAGTCGCCGGGGCCGTGGCCGGCGACAGATCCCACACGATCGCCGGCGGCGGGAACTCGATGGCGCTCTGGATGAAGCAGGAGGGGAAGCCGCATGCGTCGCCCGGCTTGCCGTCCTTGGGGAACGGGGGCACGAGAATGACGGCAAGAATGTCGACGACGATCACGGCCAGAGCGACGATCAACAGGAGCCGGCGGGCCGAGATGCGACGTCGCTTCCCGACCGGCGCTTCCAGCCCTGCGGTCAGTTCTTCCGATTCGATCTTCTCGGGCATTGCACCCGGGTCGGTCGTCAACAGTCGCTCCGTATGGAGGCGGCCCCGAGCGCCGCGCTAACTTCGATCGTCTTCGTCCATTTGCTCGAGGAATCTGGACATCAGCCGCCAGCAGCCGATTGCGCCGCTGACGGTGCCCACCGCAAACCCGACCAGGACGAAGATCGGGATCGTCCCGAGGTGCTGGTCCAGCCAGTACCCGGCAAGCGTGCCCGCCAGCACGGTAAAGAGAAGAACAAAGCCGATCTCCGAGAAGAGGGCGATGTAGCCGGACGCCTTCCCTGGATCGTTCAATCCATCTCCCTGGCAGAGCGCCGTGAGTTTAGCAGCCGACCTCGGGCGACGCTCAACCCCCCACTAGAGCCACGCCCGACTGCGCCGGCACGCCTCTGCGTCAGCCCGCTATTGGGACACCCAGGTAGGTGTTGCCCAGGTCGTCCATCTGGAGCAAGCCGTTGGGACCCAACTCGACCCAGCCGAACATGTGGTCCGAGTTGGGCACGTCGCCGGTCTGTACGAGCGTCGTGAGCGTCAGGTCGTCTCGGAAGGCCCGAATGAGCGAACCTGAGCCCGCGGCGGACACGATCACAGTCCGCTTTCCGTTGGTGACGAACGCGACGCCCGCGGTGTCCAGGGTCGAGACCTTCGTCCAGGTGCGCCCGTCGTTGGAGGCCCAGCTCGCTACCGCTTCCGTGGCGTTGGATTCGCACTCCAGCAGGTGGTGGTCGTCGAGGCGGTACACCTGCGTCGTCGTCTCGGATCCGACGATGGTGCCCGAGATGGAATCGCGCGTCCACGCCTTGCCGTCCGGTGACCACCATAGCGTCGGCGTGAGGGGGGTCGGCAGACCCGCTCCACAGCCCTGGTTGAATGATCCGCAGGCCTCACCTACGAGGACGTAGCCGTCGGCGAACGCCACGCCGTTCTCGATCCTATCGAGGCCATTGAAAGCCGTTCCGGTCAGGGCGGCCCTGCTCCAGGTCATGCCGTCGACCGAAGTAAACACGCCGTCCGTTCCCGTCGCGACATAGCCCGTGGATCCGCCGCTGATGTTCTGGATGCTATCGGGCAGGGTGCCGGCTTTGATTGACCTCCAGGTGTTGCCGTCGACCGAGACGGCCAAGGGCGCGTCGACATTGCCCCACCCCAAGACCTCGCGGTTGTACGCGAGAAGCCCCGCCGGCCCCTCGACGACATTCGATACGCCCATGACGTCGCCGTTCCAATCCCACTGGACCTGCCCGCCCGCTTGCCAGTGCAGCCCATCCTGCGAGTGGCGTGTTTCGACGGTCATGGACATCTGGCCGCCGACGATCGCGTCGACCGACAGGAAAGCGAGCCAGCCGCGACTCCAACCGAGGATCGTCCAGCCGTACGACGAATTGGGGTCGGGGCTCGGGAGGCTGGATGGGCCGGCGGCCACCATTGTCCAGTTGATGGAAGCCCCGTTCGCGGCCGAGGGAAGGGACGTCGGAGTGGCCGACGCGGCCAGCGAGGGCGAGGCCGTTGGCGATGCGGTCGGCGATGTCGAGCCCTGGAGCGTCTGAGTTGCGGCCGCCGCGGTGCATCCGGCAACAGCTACGCTCGCAAGTACCAGCGCGGCGATTCGGCCAGGCATGCGCCCTGTCATGCGTGCCTTCATCGAAGTCACCCAGATCCTCCTCATGTGTTGAGAAGCCGCTCGCGCCGATCATCAGCCGACGGAGCGGCCTGTCAAGACAGTTGAGCCGTTCCGCTCGTGACGGTAGTGGAGCTAACGCGGCTCCTCGACCGCCGCCGGAGCGGTCAGGTCGGCCGGGGCGTCGCCGTTGTCGTCCCCGCCGGCGTAGGAGCTCGCGTCGAGGCTCTCCTCGACCGCACCCGGGCCGCCGCCGAGTCGCTCGATCAGGAACAGAGCCAGCCCGAAGATCACCACCAGGCCCAGGAAGGCGTAGATCTGGCCCCTCCCGCTCAGAGTCAGGGACAGGCCGGCAAGGACGATGCAGACCCCGTAGATGACCAGGACCGTGTTGCGATGGGACAGGCCCATGTCCAGCAGGCGGTGGTGGATGTGACCGCGGTCGGGGGCGAAAGGAGACCTGCCGGAGGCCGTGCGGCGAACGATGATCCAGAACGTGTCCATGATCGGCACGCCCAAGACGAGCGCGGCCACCGCGACCTTGGCCGCGCCCAGGATCGAGAGCACGGCCAGCGAATAGCCGACGAGCATGATGCCGCTGGTCCCGGCGAAGATCGACGCCGGATGGAAGTTCCAGCGCAGGAAACCGAACAGGGCGCCGGCGAGAGCGAAGCAGAACATCGCCACGTACGGCTCGACGGGATCGGCAGTCAGGCTGATAGCGCCGAGCGTCAGCGCCGCGATCATGGCGATGCCGGACGACAGCCCATCCAGACCGTCGATGAAGTTGACGCTGTTGATCATGCCGACGATCCACAGGACCGTCGCCACGAGTCCGATAATGCCGGGCACGGCGAGTGTGCCGTCGGCGGTAAGTGGGTCGTTGACCGTGGTGACGGCCACGCCCAATACCACGGCGCCGCCCGCGAGGAGGAACTGGCCGATGAATTGCCATCGGGCCCGCAGCTGCAACCAATCGTCAAGGAGGCCGATGCCAACCGCGACGATCGCGCCACCGAGCAGCGCAAGGATCTGCGGCCGCTTGACGATCTGCGGCCGATCCACGAAATGCAGGCCGAGGATGCTGTTGGCGAAGATGAGCGCCGCGGCCACGATCACGAAGCCCAGCAGGATGGCCACGCCGCCGCCGCGGGCGATCGTGCGCTCGTTGACCCGCCGAGCCTCGGGCCGATCGACCATTCCGAAGCGAATGGCGTAGCGCCGCACGATCGGCGTGGCCGCCAGCGTGATCGCCGCCGCCAGGAAGAACCCGAGGACGATCGCCGGCAGCGCTCGGGTCGCGGCTGCCTCGAGCATCACGCCGGCGCCCCGAATTGCGAACGACGCCGGGCCGGGCGGTCGAGGCCGACAGGTCCGTTCGTGGTCAGTCCTCCCGAAGCCCCGGGACGGGGAAGCGGGAACACATGTCGTGAACCACGGCCGCCAGCCTGGCCTGCTCCGACGGAGCGTCCCGGCCCACGATTGCCGCCACGATCGTCTCGCCGATCGCTCGCATCTCCGGCTCGCGGAAGCCTCGGCTGGTGGTTGCCGGCGTGCCGACTCGGATGCCGGAGCCCACGGTGAGCGCGAGCTTGTCGAACGGAATGGAGTTCCTGTTGACGGTGATGCCGATCTCGTCGAGGAGATGCTCGGCCTCTTTGCCGTTTACGCCGAGCGGCGTGACGTCGACCAGCATGAGGTGGTTGTCCGTGCCGCCGGAAACGACGCGTGCGCCCTTTTCGGTGAGCGTAGCCGCCAGCAGCTTGGCGTTGACGATCGTCTGTCGCTGATCCTCGCGGTACTCCTCCGTCGCGGCGAGCTTAAGGGCGACGGCCTTGGCGGCGATGACATGCATCAGCGGGCCACCCTGGACGCCCGGGAAGACGCTCCTGTCGACCGCTTTGCCCAGGTCCTCGCGGCAGAAGATCAGGCCGCCGCGCGGGCCGCGCAGGGTCTTGTGCGTCGTGGTCGTCACGATGTCGGCGTGGCCGAACGGCGTCGGGTGGAGCCCGGCCGCGATGAGCCCGGCGATGTGGGCCATGTCCACCATGAGCAGCGCGTCGTTGGCGTGGGCGATCTTCCCCAGCCGCTCGAAGTCGATGGTGCGGGGGTAGGCGCTGGCGCCGGCGACGATGAGCTTGGGCCGGACCTCGGCCGCCTGCTTCTCGAGGGCGTCGTAGTCGATCTGCTCGGTCACGGGATCGACGCCGTAGGCGTGGACCTCAAACCACTTGCCGCTGAAGTTGGCCGGCGAGCCGTGGGTCAGGTGGCCGCCGTGGGCCAGATTCATGCCCAGGATCCTGTCGCCGATCTGGAGGACGCTGAGGTAGGCGGCCATGTTGGCCTGGGCGCCGGAGTGGGGCTGGACGTTCACGTGCTCGGCACCGGGGAATAGGGCCAGGGCACGTTCCTGGGCCAGGCGCTCGGCGACGTCCACGAACTCGCAGCCGCCGTAGTGGCGCTTGCCCGGCAGTCCCTCGGCGTACTTGTTGGTGAGAGGCGAGCCCTGGGCCTCCATCACGGCCGCGAAGGTGTAGTTCTCGCTGGCGATCAGCTCGATCTTCCAACGCTGGCGATCGGTCTCGCCGCGGATGGCCGCCCAAAGCTCGGGGTCGACATCGGCCAGCCGGGCCCAGGCGATCCCCTCTCGACGTGCGATCGTCATGGTTGCTCCTTACTGCTCCGGGTCCGGTCCCGCGCCGCCGACCGGCCATCGCCGCCGCGTGGCTCCTGTCGAGTAGCCGTGCGGCTCCGCGCCCCGGGGTCGGGCCTATTGTCGCCGATCGAGCGAGGTGACGTCCGACTTAGGTGGGACAGGGCGCCAGCCGGCGGCGCGCGGCGGGTGACGCGGCGCGCGGCTAGTGACGCGGCGGCGGGCGGCGAGTGACGCGGCGGCGCGCGGCAGCCGCGGGAACCGCCGCGCGGCAATCGGCGTCAAAGCGGCGCATGCACAAGTCCACACAACCAATCGACAACAGGGGACCACTTCGATGAAATCACTCACCGGCGTCAACCACCTCCGGCGACCGGCTATCGCAGCGATCGCCCTTCTGGCCATCGCCGCATCCACTGCCGTCGTGGCAGTCGGCACGGTCGGCGCATCGAACACGCCGAAGGCCATGCCCGTCGGTCACGGCCAGGCCGTCAACGCCCCGCGCGAACTCGACCTCGTGAACGGCGGCGCGGCCAAGACCGCGACCACCAATCCGACCACAGCCCCGAAGACGAACTGCGACACGCGCACCACGACCGTCACCGCCGCCCCGATCACGGTCGACCCCCACGCCACCACGCCGCCGGCGAAGCCGCTCAACGAAGTCGATTACGGCAGCCCGCAGCCGCCGAGCCTCGTCCGCATCGCCGAATGCGGCACCGACACGACCCCCGGCTCCAGCAAGTCCAGCCCCGGCGCCGGCGCGGGCGACGACCCGGTGGTTCCCGACCCGATCTTCGTCCCGGACCCCAACGTCCCGAACGCCGGCTCCCCTGAGCCCGTCGTACTGACCCCGCCCGACGACAGCGGCAACGGCAAGACGCCCGCCACCGACCCGAACGACTGCACCACGGTCACCGTCACCGGCTCCGGCCCCGACGTCAGCCCGGCGCCCGGAACCCCGGAACCGCTGATCGCCGATGGCTCGGGCACCTGCTCCACCGACACGACCCCCGGCTCCTCTGACTCCAGCGGCGCCAGCAGCGGCTCGGACGGCAGCAATGCGGGCCCCATCACCGACGGCCCCATCACCGACCCGTCCACCCCGGACCTGCTTCCGGCCACGGGCCTCTAACCCGGGACCCTAACGGCCTCACGCGAGGCCACGCAACCAACGCCCACCGCCGGCGGCTCGCTCCTGAGCCGCCGGCGTTTCTACTTAGGGAGCGCGCGACGCCCGGTGAGGCAAGGCGGGCGCGCCATCGGCAACCTCAGGTGCACGCGCGGAGTCTCAGCCACCCGACCCAGGTCGATCACGATCCCGGCAGCCAGCCCGGCTTCAACGCCGCGCTCGCGACGCCGCGGACCCTACGGCCAGTAGAGCAGCGATGGGACTCTCTGGAATGAGTCCCCGGGATAGTACCCGGCCGTCTTTGAGGAGGACGCCCACCGAGTAGTCACCGCCTTGAACGGGACTCGTTGCGGCGAACTTGCCGGTGGCCGGGTTGTAGAGATCGGCCGTCTGGTCGCCGTCGACGACGAGCACCTCGCCTGTGTCTAGCAACACCGCCGATTGATCGCTTCGCGGAGCCGACATCGATCCGGTCATGGTCCAGCTGCCTGTGTTGGGATCGTAGAGTTCGGCACTTGCCAGGTTGTTGTCGCCAGAGTTCACGTGGGTGACGCCACCGGTGACCAGCACTTTGCCGTTGGGCAGGAAGGTCGCCGTGAATTCGGTCCGGGCAAAGTGCATTGACCCGGTGGGCGTGAACTCGCCTGTGGCGGGGCTGTAGATCTCTGCGCTGGCGAGGATGTGATCGGTTTCGGTGTCGCCCTCGCCTCCACCCACGCCCTCGTCGCCTCCGACTACCAGGACCCGGCCATTCTTGAGCAGAAGCGCCTGCGCATTCTCTCGGGCCGTCTTCATACGGCCGGTTGCCTTGAACTTCTGTGTGGCCGGATCGAAGATCTCAGCTGTTGCAAGGTAGCTCGACACATCTGCCCCGCCGAGCACCAGGACCCGGCCATCCGCGAGTTTGACTGCGGTCTGGTGGAATGGATCGACCATGGGCGCGGCAAGGCTGAACTTGCCGGTGGTCGGGTCGTAGTACTCCGCTCCGCCGACGTCACCGGTGTCGGTCAATAGCACGCGACCGCTGTTCAGCAGAGTCAGGTCCTGCCCGCCTTGCAGAGTCCCCAACGGCCCCGTGGGCGTTACCAGTCCAGTGGACGGGTCGTAGAGTTCCGCCCCTGGGCTGCCACCGACAATGAGGACCCGCCCGTCGTGCAGCAGCACAGCGCCGAAGCTTTGGCTCAGTTCACCAGGCAGCGGCCCTGTAGTAGTGAAGACCCCGTGGGCGTGGGTCGGCGCCGCGGTGGGCGTTGGTGAAGAAGAAGGAGTGGACGTTGGGGCGGGCGTGGGGATGGGAGTCGGGCTGAGTATCGGGCTCGGGCTCGGCGCCGGACTCGTCGTCGGCGTGGCAACGGCCGTCCCGCAGCCAACCACCGCCACGGTCAGCGCCAGGGCCACTACCGCAAATACCCGTCGCCCCGCCGGACCGCCGGTTCTGCCGTCCCGTCGATCTGTCATAACACCCGTCTCCCTCCGCCGCCTCGACTACGGCAGGATGACGGATCGAGGCTAGGCGCGTGACGCCGTTGGGCGGTCAGCTGGCGAGCCCGGCCGCGGCGAGTGCTGCCTGCAGGGCGGCCGGGTCGATGGCTCCGGCCCGCAGGATCCTCGGCTCCTCGCCCGAGCAGTCGACGACCGTGGATGGGACGCCGCCGCGAGCCGGGCCGCCATCCAGCACGAGGTCGAGTCGGTCGCCCAGTTGCTCCATGACGCCGGCGGCGTCGCGGGCGTCGAGCCGGCCGGAGAGGTTGGCCGAAGTCACCGGCAGCGGCCCCAGCTCGAGGGCCAGGGCGCGCGGGCAATCCTGGTCGGGGACGCGCACACCGATCGTGGCGACTCCACCGGTGAGCGCCGCCGGCAGCCGGGCGCCAGGCGCCTGCGCCAGAACCAGCGTCAGGCCGCCCGGCCAGAAGCGTTCCGCCAGGACTCGGGCCGGCGGCGACAGAACCCCCACCGACGCCGCCTGCTCGAGGTCGGCGACGAGCAGGACGATGGCTCGATCGAGCGGCCGGTCCTTGGCCGCGAACAACCGTGCCAGCCCGTCGGGCGCGTCCAGCGCCACGCCCACGCCGTAGACCGTGTCGGTGGGCATCGCCACGAGACCACCGGCGCGCAGGACCTCGATCGCGGCGGCACGTCCGGCGGCGTCGTCTCGAAGCAATCTGGCAGTCATCGGGCTCTCCGTTGCGTTGGCGACCTCGATGGTCCACCTCGCAAGGTCAACTGCCGGAGTCGCATGCCGCCCTCAAGCGCCGACAGGTACTGCAAGTATCGGCCAAGTCGCATATCTCGAGGCTTCTTAGCTCGGCGGATTGGAGAAGGCTGACATGCCAAACAGCCCCCAACCGCCACGACGCTCGGCCGGGCGGTTAGGGGACCGTCAATTCGCCAGTTACGGCCTAAAGAAGGGCGGTGCAGCCCGACCAGCCCGGGTAGATCCGGCTGCTGGTGCCCCACCCGGAAGGGGTATGCGGGTAGAGCCAAAGATTGCCGGCGCTGTCGCAGGCGACCATGTCGGCCTGCCCGTCGCCGGTGTAGTCGGCAGCGTAAAGGTTGCTAAAGCCGTTCCAGCCGCTTCCGATCAGCGACTGCGCCCTGAAGCCAGATGGCGTGTGAGGGTACAGCCAGAGGTTGCCGGCGCCGTCGCGGGCGATGATGTCGGCCGAGCCGTCACCGGTGAAATCCGCGGCCACGATTGCGGTCATGCCGTTCCAGCCGTTGCCGATCTGTGACCTCGCTCCGAACCCGGACGGGGAGTGAGGGTAGAGCCAGAGATACCCGGCGCTATCGCGGGAAATGACGTCCGCGTTGCCGTCGGCGTTGAAGTCCGCGGTCACGATGGCCGTCATGCCGTTCCAGCCGCTGCCGATCAGGGACGCCGTGCCCCAGCCGGATGACGGCGTATGCGGAAGCATCCGCAAGTATCCGGCGCTGTCGCGGGCGACGACGTCGGCGGAGCCGTCACCGGTGAAGTCGCCGAGGAAGCTCCCCACCACCGGCGGATTCGGGGGGACGGGCGTCGGCGTCGGCGTCGGCGTGGGCATCGGCGCGGGCGCGAGCATATTGTCGATGGTGAACGTGTACCAGTCGGTGTAGACCTCCTCCTGATTGTCCGGAGAATTGCAGATGCGGTGGTCGTAATCCCACGTCCATGGCACCGCGCATTGCGTTGTCACCACGAACGTGGTGACCGTTGTCGGCGAAACGTACATCGCCCCGACGCCATCGACGTGCGTGGCCAGCTGTATCTGATTGAACGAGAGGCATTGCATTGAGCCGGGGAACAGGACGTTCGTGATCTTGTCGTACGCGATCGCAACCCCCAGGCCAATGACCGTGAACTTCCATGGGATCAGAGACACAAGAGCCGAGCCAGCCTGTATGGGCGCCCGGGTGCCGTCCTGGCACAGACCCGGCGCGACGACAACCGAGCCGCCATTGACCTGCACGAGGTTGAGGCCCATGGCGCCGTGGCCGTCGAACGGCCCGACTGACCCGAGAGAAGCCGTTCCGTTGTCGCCGTATTGAAGCCCGTTCCATTTCGTCTCGGCCGTGGTCTGACCCGTGACTACCATCAGCCCGGTGGCATGGTCCAGCTGCAGGCCGGCGAATACGAGTGTCCCGAGAGTCCAGTTGGCAGAGCCGAGGTTGAGATCCGGAGTTGTCTGCGCTCCGCTGTATCCGTCGGCGCGGTGAAAGGTCTCGGACCATTGGACCGAAGCCTTCAGGTTGAGCGTCGTAATGCTGGCCGCCGCCACATTCTGTGGGACTGCCAGATTCACCAAGCCGGCAGACGCTACCAACAAAGCCGTCGCGAGAATCCCGGTCATGCGATACGGTCGTGAGTGGTGCATACGTCCTCCCAATGGTCCCCTGCGCGCTCATCGCGACGCGCGGAGCAATCACGACCCACGCGCCGCTTCTTCGCCGCTGACTTCGCGGCCTCTCGAGCGTGCGCGCAAGCATACAGGAGGCCTCTGATCAGATTCGGTCGGCAATCTGACCTAGTGTCCCGATCCGGTGGAAACTGCACGGTTGCCCGACAGGTGACTGCCTTCAGGTGGGGCTTGACGAATTAGTGAGAAATCAGCGAGTAGGACACTCGCAGCCGGGCATTGGCTGCCGCGCCCGCGCCGGCCCACCAGGCCGCGTCATCGCCGCTCGACCTGCACCGGGCCTGGCGCGGCGCCGCTCCCCTCCACCGCCCGCCGCCCGTCCAGCGCGATACGTTCGATCATCTGCGCCGCCCCCTCCTCCGCGACCGGCGGCGCGACATACCGCGCCGCGGCCCGGACCGCGGCCGGAGCGCTGGGCATCGCGACTCCGTGGCCGACCTCGCTTATCATCTCGAGGTCGTTGTACTGGTCGCCGACCGCCATGCACTGCTCCAGTGGGACGCGCAGCCGGCGGGCCAGCCAGCGGACGGCCGAGCCCTTCGAGACGCCGGGTGCCAGGAACTCGAGGAAGCGCGGGTGGCTGAGCGTGACCTCGGCCCGACCGGCGAAAGCCGCCCGACCCTCCTCCAGGACGTCGAGCGAATGCTCCCCTTCACCGACGGCCATGACCTTGGTGACGGGCTTCGACGCCCGCGCGACGATGTCCGGCACAACTTTCAGGCGTCCGTGGACGAAGAGCCGGTACTCATCGAGCCGCGACTCGTCGGACCCGACGATCATCCACTCCAGGTGGTTGAAGTGCGGCGTCAGGCCACGCTCCAGGCACCAGCGCACGATCTCGACCGTGACTTCGGGCGTGAGTGGTCGGTGGTAGAGCAGTCGGCCCGGACGCTTCGAGCCGGGCCGGGGCATGGATCGGATCAGGGCCCCCTGCTGGGCGAGGATCGGGCCCGTCAGTCCGAGAGCCTCGGCAAATGGCAGCGCGCTCGAGGCCATGCGACCGGTCACCAGCACCACGGCGATGCCACGACGAGAGGCCTCCCCCACCGCTTCCAGGGTCCGCCGCCCGATGACGAGGTCGTCGCCGACGAGAGTTCCGTCGATGTCGAGCGCGATCAGGCGGATGGGCAGTCGGGGATCGGGCATCAGCCGGTGCGCGATCGCCGGGCCGTCGAAACCCGCTCGACGTGGGCCAGTCGGGGCGTGCCCGAAAGATCCGCCTGGATTCGGCACGTCCAGGCGCCGGGGAGCTCGGCAACGACCCTCTCAATGGCCGGTCCCTGATCAAAGCCGGTCTCGAGCAAGGCCACACCACTGGGGAGAAGCGCCTCGGGCAGCGCGTCCACCAACCGCCGAACGATCGACAAACCGTCGTTTCCGCCATCGAGCGCCAGCCTGGGCTCGAACGATGCGGCGATCGGCAGCGAGTCGACCTCCCGCGATGGGATGTAGGGGAGGTTGGCGAGGATCAGGTCGAACGGCGCTTCGGCCGCCGGCAGCAGATCCGCCTGAGCGAACGTGACCGCGTCGGCCACGGCATGGCTGACGGCGTTCTCCCGAGCCAGGGCGAGGGCTTCGGCGGAAAAGTCGACCGCCAGGATCGAAACCTCGCCCAGCATCCGCCTCTTGCGCAGCAGCGACGCCAGGGCAATGGCGATGGCGCCGGAGCCCGTGCCGACGTCGACGACGCGAAGCTCAGGCGTCCCGGCCGGTCGTGGAGCGGACGTCAGACGCCAGGCGACTTGCCCTTCGGCCTCGGAAACCAGGAGCTCCGTCTCCGGACGGGGGATCAAAGCTCGCCGGTCCACCGCGAGCGCCAGGCCGTGGAACTCCTTGACGCCCCGTATGTACGCCACGGGCTCGCCGGCCTCGCGCCGCACCAGGGCCGCCTCGAACACGGCCATGCCGCCGTCCCCAACCGGGGCCTCGGGATGGGCGATCAAGGCCGTGCGTTCGGCGCCGATCGACCAGGCCAGCAACAACTCAGCGTCCAGCCGGGCGCTTTCCGACCCGGACTCACGGAGACGGGCCGTTCCCGCCTTGAGTAGCTCGCCGATGGTGGCCACGCCGATACGCCCGCTATCTCAGCCTCTCGTGCCGGGCCGCCGGGCCCGTCACGAGTCGGAGTTCTCGCCCAGGTCGGCCAGCAGCTGGGCTTGATAGGTCGTGCTGAGCGCATCGATGAGCTTGTCGATGTCGCCGTCCATGACGTTGGGCAGGTTGTGCAGGTCCAGCCCGATGCGATGGTCCGTCAGGCGGTCCTGCGGGAAGTTGTAGGTGCGCACTTTCTCGGAGCGCTCGCCCGAGCCGACCATGCTTCGTCGCAGCGCCGACTCGGTCTCCGCGGCCCTGGCTCGCTCGCGATCGAGCAACCGGCTGCGCAACACGGCCATCGCCTTGGCCTTGTTCTTGATCTGGCTCTTCTCGTCCTGGATGGTCACGACGATGCCGGACGGCATGTGGGTGATCCGGACCGCGGAGTCGGTGGTATTGACCGACTGCCCGCCGTGACCGGTCGACCGGTAGACGTCGACTCGAATGTCCTTCTCGTCGATGTGGACGTCTAGCTCTTCGGCCTCCGGCATCACGGCAACGGTCGCGGTGGAGGTGTGGATCCGACCGCTCGACTCCGTTACGGGGATGCGCTGAACGCGATGGACGCCGGCCTCGAACTTGAGGCGGCTGTAGGCACCGCGGCCGTCGATCTCGACGATCGCCTCGCTGATGCCACCGATGCCCGTTTCTCCGACGCTCAGCATCTCGACCGACATTCGATGCCGCTCAGCGTAGCGGAGGTACATGCGGAGCAGCTCGGCCGCGAAGAGCTTGGCTTCCTCGCCGCCGGTCCCGGCCCGGATCTCCAGGATCACGTTCTTCTCGTCCAGGGGGTCGCGCGGCAGGAGAAGGACGCGCAATCCCTCGATCAGCTCCGTCTCGCGGCCCTCGAGGGTGTGGACCTCTTCGTTGGCCAGGTCGTGCATCTCCGCGTCGCCGGAATCGCGCATCTCGCGAGCCTCGGCCAGCCCATTGCGGGCGGCCACGAGCTCACGCCAGGCGCTGACGACCGGCTCGAGCTGCGACAGCTCCTTGCCAAGGCGCTTGAGCGCCGCCGGGTCGGACCCGGTCTCGGGCCTGGAGAGCTCGGCGTTCAGTTCGTCGTACTGGGTGGCGATCTGTACGAGCTTGGCGTCGAGATTGGAGTCCATCGGGTGTTCCGCTCGACCTCAAGCCGCGGCCGGCGCGGCGGGCACGATGCCGCCGTCGTCGGCGTTGGGGTCGAGCGGCCGGCAGCCGAAGATGGTGCTGCCGGCCGGGATCTCGGCACCGTCGGCGGTGAGCGCTTGCTCGAGCGAGACGATGGCGACTTCGATCATGTCGTCGGACGGCTGCTTGGTGGTGATGGCCTGGACCCAGATGCCCGGCGACCACAGCCAGCGCACCAGGGCGTGGCCGCGATGCCGCGCTCCGAGCTGGAGGATCTCGTAGCTGATCGCGGCGATGACCGGGATCAGGATCACGCGCGAGACGATCAGCCAGAGCGGCGGCAGATTGCCCACGACGGCGAAGGCCAGGATCGAGACGATCATGACCACGACCAGGAATTCGGTGCCGCAACGCGGGTGGGCCGTGGGGTACTTGCGTGCCGCCTCGGTGGTCAACGGATCGCCGCCCTCCAGGGTGTGGATCGACATGTGCTCGGCGCCGTGGTACTGGAAGGTGCGACGCACGTCGCCCGCCCGGGACATCAGGAGCAAGTAGCCGATGAAGATGGCGACCCGAATGACGCCCTCCGAGAGCTGGAGCCCGAAACCCTGGTCCACGCGCCCGACGGTCGCCCGGGCCAGGAAGAGCGGCAGCAAGAAGAAGATGCCGATGCCGATCACCAGGCTGAGCAGCAGCATGCCGCCCACGGCCACGGTGTAGCCCTTGCCGAGCCCCTGCTCGACAGGGGCGGCCGGAGCATTCGGTGCGGTGGCGTCGGGATCCGTGTATGAGCCCGGCGCCGGGGCCTGGCCTTCAGTCGCGGCTGCGTCGCTCGCGCCGGCGCCACTCGCCGGGGTCGCGGCGCACAGGGCGGGACCGGCGAACAGCAGGGTGAGCACGCCGAGCAGGCTCCCTCCAGGGGCCGAGGCACTGCCCGCGCCCGCGGGCGGCGGCCCGTCCCCTTCTCCGGTTTCGAGGGCGAGGGCCTGCAGCGTCGCCGAACGGACGAGCCAGCGGGTACCGGTGACGAGCGTGTCGTACAGGACGACCAGGCCGCGCAGGAAGGGCAGCTTCATCGCCCGGCGGGCGCGCAGTCCCAGGTCCAGGCGTTCGGTGGCCCACACGATCGAGCCGTCGGGATGGCGAAGGGCAATCGCGAGCGCGTTGCGGCCGCGCATGAGGACGCCCTCGATCAGAGCCTGCCCGCCGTAGTGATAGCTGGCCATGACCGGATTCTAGCCTCTGAGAGCCGTGTGGCCGCGGTGGTTGCCGCGTCCACGGCGAAGGTCGGCGTCAACCGGCCGGGGATGATACCTGCCCCAGCGCCCGGGCAGGAGCGTGATCAAGCGCGCTGGGTGCGCTCGAGGCGACGCTGGAACCGCTCCACCTGTCCCGCGGTGTCGAGGATCATCTGCTTGCCCGTGAAGAATGGGTGGCAGTTGTTGCAGACATCCACCCGCAACTCGGTTCGAGTGGAACCGATCTCGAATGTCGTCTTGCACGAGGCGCACTGGACCGTCGCCTGGTGGTACTTGGGATGGATGTTCGGCTTCATGTGCAACTCCCAGGCGCCTTCCGCTCGGTTTCCCGCCGGTGGTCGTCGGTGGCGCGGACGGCGTGGTTGGCGCCGCTCCGCAACTAATGGCTGGCGGCTACTCGCCCGCCAGGGCCTCGATGCGGATCCGCTTCTTGTCGCGGGTGTCGTGCTCGAAGTGAACGGTTCCGTCGATCTTGGCGAAGACGCTGTAGTCGTGTCCGAGTCCGGCGCCGGGACCGGCCTTGAACGTCATGCCGCGCTGCCGGACGATGATCGATCCGGCGGTCACGAACTGGCCGTCGCCGGCTTTGCAGCCGAGACGCTGGCCGACGCTGTCGCGACCGTTCTTCGAGCTCGACCCTGCCTTCTTGTGAGCCATCGCTACTCGTCCTTCTTGGACCGAGCGGGCCGCTTGGGTTCGGCCTCGCCCGCGGGTTTGTCGGTCTTGGTTGCCTTCGGAGCGGCCTTGGGGGCAGGCTCGCTCTTGGCGGCCTTCGGTGCGTCCTTGGCCGGAGCCGCGACCTTTGCCGGAGCGGCGGCCTTGGCCGGAGCGGCGGCCTTTGCCGGAGCGGCGGCCTTTGCCGGAGCGGCGGCCTTGGGAGCCGCTTTCGCGAGAGCATCGGCCTTGGCCGGAGCCTTCGGTCCCTTCCCCTTGGGCTGCGCCTCTTCCTCAGCCTCGGCGGCCTTGCGAGCCTTGAGCTTCTCGGCAAGAGCGGCGTCCTCGGCGGCCTGGCGCGCTGCGGCCTTGCTGACCTTCTCGCGGGCGGCGTCGGCGGCAGCCTCGGCCACCTTGGCGTCTTCGGCGGCGCTCCTGGTGCCCAGGCGGACCTCCGTTATCCTCAGGACGGTCAGCTCCTGGCGGTGCCCCTTCTTGACGCGGCTGCGGGCCTTGGGCCGGTACTTGAACGAGATGGTCTTCTCGCCCCGATCCTGGCGCAGGACTCGAGCGCTGACAGCTGCGTCGGCCACGACGGGCTGACCGATAGCCGACTTGTCGCCATCCACGACCAGCAGCACGCGGTCGAGGTTGATTTCCTGGCCCGGCTCGGCATCCAGCAGCTCGACCTCGAACTCGGTGCCGAGCTCGACTGTGTACTGCTTGCCGCCGGTCTCGATGACTGCGTACATGGGTCCTCAGGAAGTGGACGGGGCGATGCAGCCCCACGGGTGCATGACACGAATACGCCCCCGGCTGGCCGGGGCGCGAAGTCGGAGTGTACGGCTCGAACCCGGCCTAGTCAAACGCGAAGTAGGGTCGCGAGTCGCTGGGTTCGCCGGGAGAAGGGTCGGATGCCAGAGGCCGCTTCTACAGGAACTCGCCGGCGGGCCCGGACGCCTTGATCACGGCGTGCAGGGCGGACCAGGGGATTGTCGCCGAGGGATCTCCTTCGGCCATCGAGGCGATGTCACCCTGATTCCACGTGATCTCCAGGCCTGTTGTCGTGAAGACCCAGCAGGTCTCGAAGAAGCTCATCGCCGGAGACGAAGGCCAGGTCAGGTCGCCGCCAAGAAGGGTCCCGAGCTGCGTATGCGCCTGCGACCGGAGCACGGGCAGCGCCGCCGTGCTGCTGGTGAACAGGCCGGCCAGGTGGAGGACTGCCCCGGTCGACACCTTGAAGTCGAGGCTGGCCACCTTGTCGAACGGGCTTGCGGCCCCGGACACGTATTCCAGGGCTGTGAAGCGCAGGCTCAGGAGCGTCGGCGAATCGAGAGCAACCGTGAATTCGCCGTCCAGCGTGCTGGGTCCGTCGCCGGAGGCAACGGGCGGCAACCCCAGTCCGATGAAACCGTTGATGAGACTGTTGACCTTGGCATTGATCGCGGCGTTCATCGTCGCGGCCACCGCGGCGGGAATGCCCGAAACGACCGGCTTCTTGAATGTGGTTGTCCACCGTGAGTCCGAGGCGGACGACGTGATCGTCACGGACGTGATCGTGGGACTGACCGGCGCCGGCGTCGGTGTCGGCGTCGCAGTCGGAGCGTGGGTCGGTGTCGGCGTGGGTGTGGGTGTGGGCGTGGGTGTGGGTGTGGGCGTCGGCGTGGTCGCCGGCGTGGGTGTGGGTGCGGGCGTCGGGGTCGGCGTCGCGGTCGCGATGGGGGTCGGTGTCGGCGTCGGTGTCGGCGTCGCGCCGCCTCCCGGTGAAGTGGCACTGCTGCTTCCGCAAGCGGCCACCATCAGCGCTGCAGTCAAGACAACGCCGATGAGACCTCGCAAATGCGCCCGCCGGCTGTCGTTCGTGGCCATGGATCCACCCTCCTTATGCCCGTGCCGTCCAGGATTCCCGTGCTGTCCAGGTCAGATAAGAGCAGCCCCGGACCGCGTGATGGTGGCAGAAACGCGGACGGGATTCCAGTCGCACGACTACGCGCTGAGTTCGCCAGTCAGCCAGAGTCGCTCGCGGATCGGGTTCACTATCTCCAGCCCGCCTTCGCCCAGCCCCAGCTCGTCGGCAAGCGCGGCCACGACCTCCTCGGCGCGTCCGCTACCGAGGCTCTGCGAGTGCCGGAGACGCATCCAGAGCGCAGTCGTCGGGGGCGACGCGGTCCCTGCGGCGTCGGGCTGCACAGCCGCGGGGTCCGCCGGTCGAACTCGCAGGTCCAGCAACAGCGGCCGCAGGTCGTATGAAGTGGACTTCGTTTCCTTGTGGCGCTCGCGCGGCAGCCCTTCCGCGGCCATCAGACGAGCCGCCGCGCCCGCCAGCCGGGCCTCGTCAACGTTCAACAATGTCACGCGGTAGTCGGCGGCGACTAGCTGCGGAGCCAGCGCCGGGGCACCGACCCACACGTCGTGGAAATCGACGACTCGGTAGCCGTCTGGCATGCCTGTGGCCAGGCGATCGCGCAGGTCGGGGGCGGCCAGCCGCTCGGCCAGGAACAGGTCGGCCAGGTCGTGCTCGGCGAGCATGCCGAGCTGAAGCGGCGCGGCGAAGACCAGTCTGGACCGCGGGCTGAAGCCCTCAGTCGTGGCAACGGGGATTTCGCACCGACGAAAGGCGCGTTCCCACAGCCGGACCGCATCCAGGTGCGACAGGTATCGAGCCTCCTCCTCGCGGGCGAAGACGAGCCGCCAGCGCTGCCTGACCTCGCTCATGTAGTCGACCGCGGATCGGCTCCCGGCCCGGAGCCGGCGGCGGAGGGCCCGCTGTCGGTCCGACCCTCGGCGACGGGATCGACTGGCTGCCCGGGTCCGGTCGACCCAGCCGGGACGCCGGCCACTCGGGCGGATCCCAGCGCATCATCCGCCTTCTTCCCGGCGGCTGGCCTTCCCGAACCTCCCCTGCGCTTCCGACCCCATCGACTCACTACGACATCGGCCGTCGTCGCCTGGACCATGAGCGTGAAGAGGACAACCCCGAAAGTGATGGCCTGCAGCTGTGCCCGGTTTGGGAAGTCGTTCGGAAGAGAGAGCGCGAGCGCCGTCGAAACGGCACCGCGCAGGCCCGACCAGAACACGACGTGCAGCCAGTCGAGCGGCATGTCGCCCTCGTCACGGGCCGACCTGCTTGCTCCAGCCGACCTGGCCGACCTGGTGGCCCGGGCCGCCGCTGTAGCAGTCGCCGGTCCCGCCGCCGCCCTGCGTGCCCTCCACGCATGCCTCGCCAGGCGCCAACCGCCCAACAACCCGTAGACGATGATCGCCCTCCCGACGAGCGTCGCCACGATCGCCCAGGCGATCGGGAGAGCCATGCTCACGAGCGAATGAGCCGCGATCGCGAAGCCGACGACCAGGAAGACGAAGGCCGTGGCCAGGAAGGCCACGAACTCCCAGACAGTGTCGAGCGCCTCCTCGGTTCGCTGCGACAGGCCGCGACTTCGGCCGTAGTTCCCGAGCACGATGCCGGCGACGGCTGTGGCGATCACGCCCGACTGGTGGAGTGCGTCGGCCGCGAGATAGGTGCCGTAGGCCAGCACCACCGACAGGCTGATCTCGATCAGGTGATCGCCGACGCTGGGCAGGATGCGCGATGCGGCTAAGCCCGCCGCCGCGCCGAGTGCCGCCGAGACGGCCACTACCGACACGAACGCCACTCCGATCTCCAGCGGCCCCACCGGCCGCGTGACGTAGGCGGCGGCGATGGCGAATACGACGATCCCGGTGCCGTCGTTGAAGACGCTCTCGGCCTCGACCAGGGTCGCCAGGCGACGCGGCGAGCTCAGACGCTTGAACGTGGCGATGACCGCGGCCGGATCCGTGGCCGAGAGCATCGCTCCCACGACGAATGCCTCCGGCACCGCCAGCCCCGCCCCGTAGTGCAGGGCGACGGCAATGAGGGCGGCACTGACGAAGACGCCCGGACCGGCGAGCAGGGCCACGCCCCCCAGCGACGGACGGAGTTTGGCGAAGTCGGTCTGGTAGGAAGCCTCGAAGATGAGGGCCGGCAACAGCACCACGAGCACGAGCTCGGGCGTGATCTCGACCTGGAGGGGCTGGGCGAACGCGCCGCCCAAGAGGCCGAGACCCACAAGGGCAACGGTGTAGGGCAAATGGATGCGGCGAGCCAGCAGAGTGACGAGGGCCGCCGCTCCAACAAGGAGCACAAAGAGCCGTATGAGTTCGAGGGTGGTTTCGCCCGAATTCACCCCGTGGACTCGCCGCCGGCCGCCTCCACCAGCGACGCAAGACCCTTCAGGCCCGCGCCCTTCGACTCCATCTCGCTCCCCAGCAGATCGTACGGCCAACCGCTACGTTCGCGGCTCGCTGCCGCCACGTTAGCACGGGTGTCCGGAACGGCAGACGGGCCGGATGGATCTGCGCCGCTCGTCGATGCCTGAACCTGACCCTCGACGTCCCGCGCCGTGCTCGAGCTGCCGTCGATCGCCCCCGCGAGACGCCTCGGATCGCCGGGGGGGCCAACGTATCGCCAGCCACGCCTCTCGTTCCCTGCCGCGACCAGAAGCCGGCGCGGCCCATCCTCTGCGGTCCGGCAGGCGAACCCCGTCGCCTCGGGCACGCCGCAGTTCGAGCATGGCCCCCAGTGGCAATCGGGCGTAATCCTGGCCGCCAGCGCCCGCTTGCGGTCGCGCAGGAGGAATGCCATCGAGACACCTGCGCCCAGATGGGCCCATGGAAGGGGCTCGTCGGTCGGTATGTCCCGCTGGGCATACCAGGCCGGGTCGAGCCCGACCTCGGCGAACGCCTCGAGCCAGGCCTTGAAGTCGAAGTGCTCGTCCCAGGCGTCGAGCCGGGCACCCTTCTGCCAGGCCACGCGGATGACGGCGGCGAGACGTCGGTCGCCGCGTCCGAGAGCCGCTTCAAGGATCGAACCGTTCGGATCGTTCCAGGACATGGCCAGACCATTGCCGTGCAGTGCCTTGCGAAGGGCGTCGACTTTGACTTCGATTTCGACGGTTGTGTCCTGGCCGTCCCACTGGAATGGCGTCATCACCTTGGGCACGAAGGTAGAAACGTTGACCTTGACGGCGGCCCGATTGCCGTGGCGCCGCCGGCCCAGGGTGAGCACCCGCCGCGCGATGGCGGCGATGTCGAGGACGTCATCCATCGTTTCGCCCGGCAGACCGATCATGAAGTAGAGCTTCAACGAGCTCCAGCCGTGATCGAACGCCAGCTGAGCGCAGCTGGCGATCTCCTCGTCGCTCACACCCTTGTTGATCGCGTCGCGCAGCCGCTGACTGCCAGCTTCGGGCGCGAAGGTGAAGCTGCCAGGTCGTCCGCCCGGCGCGATGGCACCGACCAGCTCGACCGTGAAGGCGTCGACACGGGTGCTCGGCAGCGATATGACCGCGCTCGGCCGCCTCCTGTGAAGCTCCGTCGCCACCTCGCGGACGTAGGTGTAGTCGGCCGTGGAGAGGCTCGTAAGGCCGATCTCCTCATATCCGGTCGCCCTCAGGATCGCCTCAGCCGCGTCGACGGCGACATCTGCCGCGCGCTCGCGCAGCGGGCGCGACTGCATTCCGGCCCCGCAGAAGCGACAGCCTCGAGTGCAGCCGCGCATGACCTCGAGTTGGGCGCGGTCGAAGACGATGCCGACGTTCGGGACGAGCTGGCGAATCCCTCGGACGCGAGTCTCGAAGTCCGCGGCGATGCGGGCGGTGACTATGGCCGGGGCGGAGTCGAGGCGGTCCAGCCCCTCGGAGCGGCCATCGGGCAGGTATCGGGGCCGGTAGAGCGAGGGCACGTACACGCCGGGAAGGCGGGCCAGGGCACGCAGAGCCGTAGCTCGTTCCACGCCCCGACGCCACTCCCCGTCTCCGTCGAGCGTGGCCCGCGCGTCGAGAGTGGCCCGCTCATCGAGCGTGGCCCGCGCGTCGAGAGTGGCCCGCTCATCGGGCGTGGCCGTCGCATCCGGCGTGGCCGTCGCATCCGGCGTGGCCGTCGCCGCCGTCGCGTCGGCCGTGACCCGGGCTCGCCGGTGCCAGCCCAGCGACTCGAGTACATCGCTGATCTCGAGGACGACATCCTCGCCCTCGCCGAGGACGACGGCATCGACGAAATCCGCGATCGGCTCCGGGTTCAGGGTGGTCGAGCCGCCGGCGATGACGAGTGGGTCCGCCTCAGAACGCTCGGCAGCCATCAGCGATATGCCGCCGAGATCGAGCATGGTCAGCATGTTCGTGAAGACAAGCTCGTATCCGAGGCTCAGGCCCACGACGTCGAACTCGCTCAGGGGTCGGCGCGTCTCGATACTCCAGAGCGGGACGTGCCCCGCGCGAAGCTCGCCTTCGAAGTCGACGTCAGGGGCAAAGCAGCGCTCCACCAGCCGGTCAGGCTGGTCGTTGAGGACCTCATAGAGAATCCGCAACCCGAGGTTGCTCATTCCGATCTCGTATAGATCGGGGTACGCGAGACACCACTTCAGGGCCGTCGCGGCCCAGTCCTTGGGCACGGAGTTCCATTCGCCGCCGGCGTATCGCCCGGGTCTGCGGACGCGGTTGAGGATTCGCTCGACCGTCGGCCCGGAGACCGCTTCGGGGGCGTAGAAGGGCTCGTGCGGATCTGGCGCGGGGAGCGGCCTGCCCCTGGGCCCTGTCGTCATGGCTCTCCGGCTCGCCTTCTCGTCTGTCTGGTTCGGCCGGCCAGCGGCCGGTTATCTGGTGGCCCAGACGGGCTCCGTCTCCGCTACCACTCGGGCCTCTCGCGGCGCAGATTCGCGCTCTGAAGCGTACCTAGTCCCGCTGCCAGACATACCAGGGATGCGCCGCCGTATGAGATGAAGGGCAGCGGGATGCCAGTCACTGGGACCAGGTTGATGACCATACCGATGCTCACGAAGACCTGGAAGAAGATCATCGTGGCCATGCCGCAGCCCAACAACATCGCAAATGGATCATTCGCACGCCATGAGCAAACGAGCAGTCGCCACAGGAAGAGCACGAACAAGATCAAGACGACCATCGCTCCAATGAGGCCCAATTCCTCGGCCAATACGCCCCATACGAAATCGGTCGTTGAGACGGGCACCGGTATGTTCCCGTTGGTCAGGCCTTTGCCGGCAATCCCACCGGCGTTGACGGCCAGGTTTGCCTGAATGATCTGGTAGCCCGCGCCCTTTGGGTCGGCCCCGGGGTTGAACATGGTGAGTAGGCGTGCCTGCTGATAGTCGGCCATGTGGCTCCACACGAACGGGATGGCTGCGACGACGGCCGTCGTCAGCGTTCCGAGCCAGAAGAGACTCGCGCCGGACATGAAGAGCATGCCGGCGAGCGTGGCCACCAACACCAGTGATGTTCCCAGGTCGGGCTGCATCATGACCAGCACCCACGGCGGCAGCAAGATGATCAGGATGCCAACGATCGTCCATGGTGACTTGATCTGGCCCTGGCGGTTGGCAAGATAGGCGGCAAACACCAGGACCATGACGATCTTGGCCAGTTCGCTGAATTGGAACTGGAAGTCGGCGATCACGACCCAGCGCGCAGCCGTGCCTGCCTCCCCGGTTCCAGTGCCAACGCGGAGGGTCAGGATGAGCAGCCCGATGTTGACGAAGTACAGCGGCCAGGCGAAGGAGCGCCACCACTTGTAGTCGAAGACAGTTGTAAGACCGAGAACCACCGCTGCGACGACCGCCCACATGATGGTTCTAACGAAGGGTGAGTTGAGCGTCAGGGATACATGCGTCGAGCCGACACTGTTGCTGTAGGCCATGGCTAGGCCAAAGAGAGTCAGCAGAACCGCATACGTAGTGAGCTGGAAGTCGTAGTTGCGCCAGGCCAGCCAACCGACCTTCGGTGCCCAGCCACGCAGTCTGAGCGTCTGGGCGCGCAGGATGCTCATCGGTCAGTGTTCCCGTCAGTCCCTGTTCGGAGTTCCGTAGAAGTTGGTCGTCCTGTAGATCCAGGAGTAGATGTAGCCCGGGGTGGTGTGCAGGAAGGCCTGCGACTGTTTCTTGATCAGGCCGTAGTGCAGCATCATGAAGAGCTTCACGACCTCCGTAGACACGTTTCCTTCAGTGTCGGCGCCGTAGATGAAGGAAAGGACTGCGAGGTGGGAGTCGGGCTTCGTGAAGTCGCCGTTGTACGGGTCGGCCGGTGTGTAGCCCACGAACCACTCGTGGTATGGGAGACGGCCGTACTTGTCGTACAGACCGAATTCGGCCGTGCCGGTCTTGCCCGCGATATTGATCCCCATGTCGGTCATGTCGTATGTATGCCGGGTCGTGATCACGGCGCGCGTGCCCAGACGCATAGTCTCGAGGGTCTGAGCCGAGGCAGGGATCTTGTTCAGGAGCACCGGCTGGATGTCGGTGACGTCTCCTTTTCCATTGGTAATGGACTTGACGACCTGCGGCTGCCACAGGTTTCCGCCATTGGCGAGGGCGCAGTAGGCATTGAGAAGCTGGAGGGGTGTGGTGAGGTCATAGCCCTGGCCAATGCCCGCTTGCAGCAACTCGCCTTCGTACATCCGTTCGCCTAAGGTCTGTAGTTTCCATGCGTCCGTCGGGACCGCTCCAGTGGCGGTCTCGGGAAGGTCGACCTGCGTCGGCTTCCCGAACCCGTACTGGTCGGCCCAGTAGGTCAGCCTGTCCAGACCGATGGCCTCCGCCAGCTGATAGAAGAACGTGTCGCTCGAGTATGCGACGCCCCCGATGATATCGAGCGGACCCCAGCCCTTCTTGTTCCACTCTTGGTACTTGATTGCCCCGACCTGGATGTAGGGCTGAGACAGTAGCGGCGTAGTGGCGGTGAACCTGGTTCCGCTCGGCACCAGCGACCACGGGTGATCCGGCAGTACCGGGCTGTCCTGTAACCCGGCCGTACCGGTGACCAGCTTGAACGTCGATCCCGGCGCGTACTGAGCGCCGATGGCCTTGTTGAGGAGTGGCTGGTTCGGGTCAGACAGCAGGGCCTGGAAGTCAGTGGCACTGATGCCGTCGGCGAAGAGTTGGTCGTTGTAGCTGGGCAAGCTGACCATCGCCAGGATCTTCCCGTTCTGCGGGTCCTCGACGATGATCACGCCCTGCTTCACCTTTGCGGCTTTCACGCCCCATGCAAGGGCCTGATAGGCGAGCTGCTGCTCCTTCGTGTCGATGTTCAGGGTGAGCGAGTCACCCGGTATCGAGTCCGAGCCAGGCGTGACAAGCCCCGGAATGGGATTCCCGGTGGCGTCAAGGGCGACCGTTTGACTGCCGGGCGTGCCGCGGAGATCCTGCTCGTAGTAGTTCTCGAGACCCGCCTGGCCCACGACATCCTGCTTCGAGTAGCCGAGGCCCTTCCATTGGGCGTATTGCGAAGCAGTGATACGGCCCTCATAGCCGATCAGCTCGGAGAACAATGCAGGGTCCAGGTACTGGCGCTTGGACGTGACCGTGATGCTCACTCCCGGGAGCTGGTCTGAATTCTCCTCGATGAATCCCGCGACCTGAGCCGAGACTCCGTCGTCGATCTTGACAGGCACGTAGAGGGAACCGGTGGCGCTGTCGATCAGGGTCTCGATGTAGATGGGGTCCAGGTTGAGGAGGGAGCCTAGGCGCTGGGCCACGAGCTCTTCCTGAGTGAGGGGCAGATCCATTGGGGTGACCGTAACCGAGTAGTCGACGACGTTCTGCACCAGCAAGTGTCCAGTCGCGTCGTAGATCAGTCCGCGAGATGCCGGGATGGACTGGACTTCAGTTTGCTGCGTGGAACTCTGGCCCTGTGCAGCCTGATGACTCTGGATGACCTGTAGCCAGAACATCCGGGCCGCGAGGGAGGTCACGCACACTGCCACGGCCAGAACGAACATCCCGAATCGGTAGACGTTCCTGAGGTCACCGCCACTGCTTTCTCTCATGGCACTCAATTGATCACCTCCACCAGAGGACGCGTTCTCTCTGCTCGGCCCGCCGCTTGATTCCGACCAAGAACGGGACTGCGACCGCCGCCACGATTGCGTTGGCCACGGCCGCCGCAATGAGATCGGTTATGTAGAGTGGGGGAGCAGGCGGCCGCAGCAACGCGGTCGTCGCGTCTGAAACAACGAGAAACACGGGTGTCACAACGAAAACGGCTATCACGCACCCGGCATAGCGAGATCGCCGCAATAGCGGCTCCGCGAGTGCGGCAAGAGCAACCGCAATCAAGAGTTCGAATACGTGGGAGCCGAGCGGGCGCATCAAGAAAAGGTCCAGGCACAGGCCGCCAACGAAGGCCCAGGCCATTCCTTCCTCGAATCCGTAGACCAGCGTCACGGCAACGGCGAAGACGAGCGATATCTGTAGCTGAGCGCCGACGATCTGGTACCGCGACGCAATTGTTGATTCAAGGAGCGCCGCGACGCCGGCGCCGACCGCAGCGAATGCGGGACCCATTGCGGCCAGCCCTCAATAGCGGGGTTGGAATGGCACTCCTGTGCGCGGAGTGCGACCGACAAGCGGCATCGACTGGGGGAGTATAGGGCCGAGGGCGAATCATGGACAACGTGGGTCAGTCCGGGCGAGGGAGCTGCCGTACGCATCGCATCGCGGTTGGGAGCCGGCGCCGATCGGCCGCGAGGGTGAGCTGGCGCGTCCTGTATGCCCGCGCGTCTATGCCCGCACATCGCCAGAACTAACGTCCGCGTAGCCTGCCTCGGGCCAGGCAGGGACCAACGCATACCTTGACCACTCCCGAGGCTGCCGGTCGGGTCGCCCGAGAATCGGTCGATGCTGTTGCGTGATCGGCTTGGTGAGCCCGGGCGTGGAGTCATCTACCCCGCGTCGGTGGTGACCGAATGGTGCGCGGTGCCTTTTCGCACCAGGGCCGAACATTCTTCCCGGGCGTAGCACCTGCGAACGCACGACCTGAAGTGGCCTCGTCGGCGCCTTCTTCTCGAGGAAGAGTGTTCCTTGTGCGCCGAACAAGACTCCTGCGCTCCGGAGGAGTTGCACGTGAAACAGGGATTTCGCCCACGGAGCGGCCTCCCGATAGCGTAGGGCCATCCCGAGCCGCTTCCAGAACGGGCGCACGGCGGTCCTGGGCGAATCTCAGGTCGCCGAAGGCGGGTTCCCCGATGTTGCACGTGAAACCTGAAGAGGATTCGCCTTTGGCGGCGCGGTCACATTTCGCAACGAGATCCCTCGCGGACGATGTGCCGGAAACAGGACCATCTGCTGGTGCTCGGCTGCACACCCCATGCCCCGGCGGCAACCGGGAGGATCCTGCCCACGCGATTGGGCGGGTAGACATGCCGCGCACATGGTGTCATTCCTCAGCGGATAAGCGGCCGCTGATCACGCTGGAGTAGCGTTGTCGGCTCAGACGCGATGTACCCGACGAGAAGCGGGAATCGCGTCGACAGACGTCCGGAAAGTGATCCTCAAGTCCGGAAAACCGCCCCGAATGATAGAATCCGACCGTGCCGATGAACGAAATGGGGACCTGAGTGGGCCAGATCATCGCCTGCGCTAACCAGAAGGGTGGCGTAGGCAAGACCACCACGGTCGTCAACCTGTCGACCTATCTTGCTCTCGCTGGAGACGCTGTTCTGGTCATTGACCTGGACCCTCAGGGCAACACCACCAGCGGCTTCGGTTTGGATCGTGGCCAGATCCAGCATTCCATCTACGAGGCAATCATCGAAGACGAGCGCGTCTCCGAACTGGTCCTTTCGACAGAGATCCCAGGCCTATCCATCGTTCCCTCCTCGATTTCGTTGGCCGGCGCTGAGGTTGAGCTTGCGCCGCTGCCTCAACGCGAGCGCCGCCTCGCCAGGGTTCTCGCGGAACTCGTAGCTTCTTACGACTACATCGTGCTCGACTGCCCGCCCTCATTGGGTCTGCTGACGGTCAACGCGCTAACCGCGGCCGACGCGGTCGTGATCCCCATACAGTGCGAGTACTACGCGCTGGAAGGCCTGTCTCAGCTCATCGCCACGATCAACCTAGTCCGGAACCACCTCAATCCGGATCTGGCGATCAAGGGCGTAGTGTTGACCATGTACGACCCGCGCACGAACCTCTCCGCTGAGGTGGATGCGGAGGTTCGCAAGCATCTGGGGACGGCCGTCTTCGACACCATCATCCCGCGAAGCGTCCGACTGTCGGAAGCGCCCAGCTACGGCTTGCCGATTGCTCTCTACAGGCCCGACTCGAAGGGGGCCGAAGCCTACGCCGCGCTGGCCGCCGAGATGCGCGATCGCGACGGGCGTCCCGCTCCCGTCTCCCATGCAGCGCCTGATGAGGACACCCACGAAGGCGGGAGCCACCCCAAGACCACCGACAGGAGTTCGCGTTGACACCGCCGCACGTCGAGCGGCACACCGGCCTGGGACGTGGGCTCGAGGCCTTGATTCCTCAAACCACGCCTATCGGATCGGCGCCTGTGGAGATCCCGATCACCCGGATTCGTGGCAACCCATATCAGCCCCGCCAGCGCGTGGAGCAGAAGGCTCTCGAATCCCTGGCAAGCAGCATCGCGATTCACGGCGTTCTTCAACCGGTGATCGTCACAGAAGTGCTGGACGGCTACCAGTTGGTGGCTGGCGAGCGCCGTGTTCGAGCGGCACAGATGGCAGGCCTTGACCACGTACCGGCGATCGTCCGTCAGCTGGCAGATCGCGACCAGCTTGCCATCGCGATCGTCGAGAACGTCCAGCGCGCCGATCTCAACGCCATGGAAGAGGCCCACGCCTATCGGCAGCTGGCCGACGAATTCGACCTGACCCAGGATGAGATCGCTACGCGCGTCGGCCGAGCCAGATCCACTGTCGCCAACACCCTGCGGCTGCTCGACCTCGAGCCGTCCGTCCAGCAAGCCCTCTCCGACGGCAACATCACTGAAGGCCACGCTCGGGCCCTGGCGGGAGCATCGCCCACGGGGCAGCGGCAGCTCGTTGAGGCGGTAATGGCCCGAGGACTCTCCGTGCGGCAAACCGAGGAGCTGGTCCGTCGGATTCGCGAACGGCCCCAAACCCAGACCAGGACAGCGACCGAAACTGACACCAACATGGATCGCCTCGAAGAGGACCTCCGCCGCGCCCTGGGCACCAAGGTGGTCCTCGCACGATCCAGGAAGGGTGGGCGCATCGTCATCGAGTACTACAGCGACGAGGAGTTGTCGCGTCTCTTCGACCGTCTCACCGGAGGAATCTCTTGACGCAGGATCTGCCGCGCGCCGAAGGATCGGCCGACGGTTCGACGAGCCGGACCGCCCAGCCGGCGGCAGCTCGCCGTCCCCGGAAGTCGGCCTCGAGCGACTACAACGCCGAGAGCATCCAGGTCCTAGAGGGCCTCGACCCGGTCCGTCGACGACCTGGCATGTACATCGGCTCGACCGACGGCCGTGGTCTGCATCACCTGGTCTGGGAAGTCGTCGACAACTCGATCGACGAAGCGATGGCTGGGCACGCCACCCACGTCGAGGTCCGTCTCCTGGAGGACGGCTCCGTTCGAGTGACCGATGATGGGCGTGGCGTCCCGGTCGGTCGACACCCCAGCGGTAAGGATGCTCTCGAGATCGTGCATACGGTTCTCCATGCCGGCTCCAAGTTCGGGGGCGGCGGATACAAGGTCTCGGGCGGCTTGCACGGCGTCGGGGTCAGCGTGGTCAACGCGCTGTCGGTATCCCTGCGTGTCGAATCCGCCAGGGATGGAGCGGTGTGGTCCCAGGAGTATTCGCGTGGCGTGCCCACGACGCCGGTCCGCAAGGTCGGTCCGCAGGGCAACCGCCGCGGCACCATGACCACCTTCAAAGCCGATCCTGAGGTTTTCGAGACTGTCGAGTTCTCGTTCGACACCATCGCCCAGCGACTGCGCGAGTCGGCGTACTTGAACAAGGGCCTGTGGATCCGCCTCCTGGACGATGGCGCCGCCAGAGAACGTTCGTTCTATTTTGAGGGCGGCCTCATCTCGTTCGTCCGCCACCTGAACAAGAACAAGGAAACGCTCCACAGCCGACCCATCTACGTCGAGCGACGTGAAGGCTCGAGCTCCATCGAAGTCGCACTCCAGTACAACGACTCCTACACGGAGAACGTTTTCAGCTTCGCCAACAACATCAACACCGTCGACGGCGGCACTCACCTGACCGGCTTCCGCGCGGCGCTGACACGGTCCCTGAATGACTACGCTCGACGCGCGAGCATTCTCAAAGACGCCGACGCCAACCTTTCGGGCGACGACGTCAGAGAAGGTCTCACCGCCGTGGTGAGCGTCAAGCTGGTCGACCCGCAGTTCGAGGGCCAGACGAAGGCCAAGCTCGGCAACGCGGAGATCAAGGGCCAGGTCGAGGCGGCGGTCGCGGAAGGGGTGGGTCAGTACCTCGATGAGAACCCGGCCGACGGCCGGCGCATGATCGAGAAGTCGCTCACCGCCGCGCGGGCTCGCGAAGCCGCCCGCAAGGCCCGCGACCTCGTGATTCGCAAGGGCGCCCTCGAAGGCATGTCGCTGCCGGGCAAGCTGGCCGACTGCCAGGAACGCGATCCCGCGAAGAGCGAACTGTATCTGGTCGAGGGCGACTCGGCCGGTGGCTCGGCCAAGCAGGGTCGCGACCGCCGCTTCCAGGCGATACTGCCGCTCCGCGGCAAGCTCCTCAACGTCGAGAAGGCCCGCCTGGACCGGATCGTGTCCAGCGAGAACATCCGGCCGCTCGTGATCGCCCTGGGCGCCGGCATCGGCGACTCGCTCGACCTGGCCAAGCTTCGCTACCACCGGATCATCATCATGACGGACGCCGACGTCGACGGCGCCCACATCCGGACTCTACTCTTGACGTTCTTCTTCCGGCACATGCCGCAGGTCATCGAGAACGGCTACCTGTTCATCGCCCAGCCCCCGCTGTTCCGCGTCAGCACCGGCAAGGTGACTCACTACGCCCAGACGGAGGCGGAGCGCGACGCCATCGTGAAGAAGCTGGCCGTCAAGAACGTCACGGTTCAACGCTTCAAGGGCCTTGGCGAGATGAACGCCGACCAGCTCTGGGAGACGACGATGAATCCAGAAAGCCGGACCCTGCTGAGAGCGGAGGTGGAGGACGCGGCCGAGGCCGACGCCATCTTCACAATGCTGATGGGCGAGCGCGTGGAGCCACGCAAGGACTTCATCAAGACCGAGGCCAGAAAAGTGCAGAACCTCGATGTCTGATCGGACCTCGGTGAAGGCGCCCCTCGTCGCGACTGCGCGCCCGGACACCGAGGCTGCATCGGCCACGGTCCAGCCGGCGGTACTCTCGTACGAGGACTTCCGCTTGCGACCCCACCATTGCTTCGCTTGCGGTGAGCTCAACGAGATCGGCCTGCACTTGAAGCTCAACCTCGAGCCAGGGAGGTGCTGGACCGAGTTGACGCTCCCGCGCCGGTTCGAAGGCTGGGAAGGCATCGTCCACGGCGGCATTCTGTGCACGATCCTGGACGAGATCATGGCCTGGTCGCTGGTGGCCAACGACAACTGGGGCGTGACCGCGCGAATGAGCATCGATTTCCGCAAACCGGTAACCGTCGGCCAGGCTATTCGCGCCGAAGGCTGGATTACCGAGGACAGGCGTCGCATCCAGGTTGCGGCCGGGCGGATCGTCGACGCGGAGACTGGCGTGGAGCTGGCCGTCGCCCAGGCCACATACGTGGCCGCGTCGGAGGCCCGCAAGCGCGAGCTGAAGGAACTCTACGGCGTCGGCGGAGGTGCCGGCTCATGACAGCGCCCGCTCCCAGCCCGACTCAATCCGCTGTGACTGAGGCCTCCAACCGATTCGTGGCGGAGCACCTCGAGCAGGCCGTCACCCTGGGGGCACGGCTGGCAGAACTGGTTTCTGAGCCCGACGCGTTCGTCAAAGCCACCCGCTTCGGCTTCACCGCGATGGCCGATCCCGCCTACATCGACGGCGTCCGCACAGTTACGCCCGGGCTTGGCTCCGTGCTCGGCGTCAGACTGCCGCTTCTCGAGGCGGCCCACAAGCAGTTCCGCGCGGCCACCAAACAGACCGCCGCGCCTCTCATCCTTGACGTGACGGACCGCCTTCTGCTCGACGAGGCCGCGGATATCCGCTGGTTCGGTATGTGGAACCTCGAGCGGCTCCTACGCAAGGATCCGGAACGGACCTGGCAATTGATGCGCTGCGCCGCCCGCGAAGCGGGGGAGTGGATCAGCGTCGACACGCTGGCCCACCCATACGCCGCCGGTCTCCTCCTCGACCCGAGGCGCTGGTCCGATCTGCAGACGCTCGTCCATTCACCGTCGCGCTGGGAGCGGCGTCTGGTCGGCTCCACAATCGCCACGCTGCCACACGTGAGACACGCCGGCGCGAAGGACAAGGGCGTGGTCTCGCGCAGCCTGACGCTCATCGGCCAGCTGATCGGCGACGAAGAGCCCGACGTACAGAAGGCCCTCTCATGGGC
>Ga0182011_10000109_pt1 | contig 64064 bp, 67 predicted proteins | sample 711E1DmetaG_FD_120481 | JGI IMG/M metagenome (GOLD analysis project Ga0182011, IMG submission 120481) | Permafrost microbial communities from Stordalen Mire, Sweden - 711E1D metaG | ecosystem: Environmental > Terrestrial > Soil > Wetlands > Permafrost | place: Sweden: Stordalen | collected...
CGCCAAAGCCCGCGCGACCGGCGCGGCGGCGGAGGCGGCGGGCGCGGGCGTGCTGCCCGTCCGGCTCGTCGGCAGCGGCTCGATCCTGCAGCAGGTCGTCGCCGCCCGGCAGCTCCTTGGGGAGCGCGGCATCGCCGCCGAGGTTTACAGCGCCACGTCCTTCCAGCAGCTTCGCGCCGAAGGTCTCTCCGTCGACCGATGGAACCGGCTCCACCCCGAGGCGGCGCCGCGCGTGCCGCTCATCGCTCAGGTTCTTCCGGACGGCGGCCCGATCGTCGTCGCCACGGACTGGATCCGGGGCTATCCGGACCTGGTGGCGCCTTGGCTGCCCGCGAACCGGCTGATCCTCGGGACCGACGGCTTCGGCCGCTCGGACGCGCGCGAGGCATTGCGACGGCTTTTCGAGATCGATCCCCCGCATATCGCCGCTGCGGCGATCGTGGGTCTGGCTCGCGCCGGGCGGCTCTCGGGCTCAGAGGCCGCGGCGGCGATGCGCGAGCTGGGTGTAGACCCGGACGCACAGGACCCGCGCGCTCTCTGACTCGGCGCCGGGCGGCTCAGGCCGTCGTTGGATTCTGTGCTTCTCGCTCACGCATGTTCGAGACGGCAGCGGGTGTCGGTTAGTCGTGGTGACGACTGTGATCGACCGTCCCGATGAGCTTGGTTCTCACCAGTCGCCTGAACTACCTTCCGAACCAGTTGGGCACCGAGATACGAGGTTGCTCCGGCAAGGATGGCAGCGACAGACCCAAGGAAAGCTTCTCTCCAAGCCGTCGGAGTTTGTCGAAGGAATCGGCTCGCGGGCTGAATTTCGACCAAGGCTCGCGGGACAAGGCCTCGCGCACGAGCGGGGCAATCTCTTCGGCACGGCCAAAGTAGGCCAACAACTCGGCCATCGCGTCCAGTTCCAGCACCTCATCGTCGAACTGCCACCGTTCGAGGAAGGCAAGGCGGTCACCGAATAGGTCAAGCCACGGGAGCGCAGTTTGTTCGAGAAGCGCAGTGACTTCTTCGAGCACATGACTACGCGTGGCGGGGTCGGCCAGGTTCCAAGTCGTCCAGGAGCCGGCGAACCGATACAGCATCCGGCTCGCCACAAGATCGTCCGTTCTCCAAAGCTCGTGCTGGGCTCGCCAACTCGCAAGATCCTTGTTCCTGACAACGACCGTGGGCGAGACGGCCACCGAAACCCCCGCCTGGTTGTAGTGACTCGAGGCTATGGCGATCTCATGAGACCAGGGGCCTATGGACCGGACAAGCATCTGCCCTTGACGGCGCGGCTGGAACCCGAGGGCAGCAAACCGCTCGGCGAGGACGCGACAACCCTCAAGGAAGACACTCCGGGGAGACTCGCGCCCTAACTTGTCCTTCGATGCGGTCGTCATGGCGCTACCTCTGCCGGAGCGTTCATTCACAGCGAACTGTAGCGCCCGTCCGACCGGCGTGGCCGTCGCGCGAACGGTGAATCTTCCCGCCACTACTAACCAACACCCGCTGCCGGTCTCACGCACGTTCAAGTGCGCTCGCTCCGATCCTCGGATCACGCCGGCGTTGGATCGGCCGGCTTTGGCTTCGACGCGTCCCACGAGCCGGGCGGCCAGATCTCGATGACCACAGCGCCGGTCACGTTGACTAAGGTCGTCGAGCCGCGCTGGATGTGCCACTCCGAGGCGGCGGCGAGGGGCGTGTGCCCGTGGAGCCAGAGTGGCGGTTCGAGGCGGCGCATCAGCCACGAGTAGCCCCGAAACCCGCAGTGGTATCCAGCCCGGCTGGGGAGGTCGCCGGCGCCGCGCGGCGGAACGTGGCTCAGGACGATCACCGGCCCGGGCCGGCCGAATCTGCGCCATGCCAGCCGGAGCGCCTGCCGCCACGCCCCACCTTCGCTTCGGTGAGCCCCCGGTCCGCGTTGTCCCGGCCAGGACAGCCCGGCGATCGACAGCCCGGCCTCGTGGCGCACGGCCGTCGACCGGATCGCGTCGGGGCAATAAGCCCGGCTGGCCTCCCACCGGGCGGCCGAATCGTGGTTTCCGACGACGTAGACCAGCGGCGCGTTGAAGCCGTCCGCCAGGAACGCGAGTTGCTCGCAGTCCAGGTCGCCACAGCCGACGATGAGGTCTATCGGACCCACGGCGCGGCGGCTGCGTTCATCTTCGAGGGCAGGATCGACCTGATCCGAGACGGCCAGGAGCCTGATTGGAGCGCCGCCACGATCCCGAAAAGGGGCGCCGTCCGACCATTCGATAGACAGGTGCCTGGTCACGTCCGCGCCCCGCCTCGGTCGGCCGGTCCGGCAGTCTGAGCGGGCTCGTTGGAGGAGGCCTGCTCCGAGTAGCGCATTCCGATGGCGGGTCTTCGACCCTGGGCCGCGGCGCGCATTTCCTGGGCCTCGCCTATGAAGGAGAGCAAGTGTTCCGGCCGTTCGCTGGCCTGGCCGTCGAGCGGCACCAGCTCCGTGACCATCGCGTCTACGCCCGCGCCGTTATCCCGCAGCGCCGCCCCCACACGGTTGTGGCCGTCCAGGACCCAGTACCCGCCGTCGAACTTCACGAGATCGACCGGCGGCAGGGGCGCGAGACGCTGGTTCGCCAGCAGAATCCGCTGCCATCGCGTCTGCCAGTTCTCGCCGCGGAACTGTCGCAGCGGGAGGAAATCGCTGCCTCGTTGGGCGGCGCCGGCGACGGCCGTGCCGAGGATCTCCTCGACCGGAACGAAGCGCAGACCCAGCTCCCGGGGTGAGGCCATGCGCGCTTCCGGGTGAATCTCGTACAGGTTTGCCAGCGGGTCCGGGGAGACGGCCCGGTGGATTCGTCCGGCGATCTCGGCCGGGCCGGACATGGCCTGGCCGGCCGCCTCGATGACCGTGCTGACGGCATTCGCGACCGGCTCCGCGACGGCCTGCAGATGGCTGACGATGGAGCTGGCGAAGCTTTCCGATTCGGGTTGGGCCGGCTCTTTCGGACCTGGCGCGCCCTCGATCTCGGGGCCGGCATCGCTGCCGGCGATGGGCGCAGCGTGCTCTTCTTCCATGCCCTGAGGGTAGCATCGAACCGGCCGCAGCCGCCCCGGCTGGCCTGTTGGGGTCGCACCTCGGCCTCGGTGCGCCTTCGGCCGGACGTCTTCCCGGGGCCTGCCGGCACCGACCCGATCGGCCCCCGCGGATCTGCCCGTCGGGACAGACCTGCGATCCGGTCGGCAGCTCGTCGGGCGGCATCTTCCCGACCGACGGCGGCGGCCGCACCTGGCACCAGCTCGCCTTCCCGTAGGAAGGTCGCGCTCGAAGGAGCATTCGGTCGGCGAAGTGGCCAGCGCTGGCGCGCTGTAGGCTACGTGGGTCGGCCTGCGCCGACCAAACGACCACAGGTGATGCGCGACATGACCTCTCCGGCCGGTCTCGAAGGCGAGCCCGTCATCGCCTCGTCCGGGCCCACGATCAGCTGGTTCGGCGGGCGTGGGCGTCTGCTGGCGCTGGGAATCGCCGTCCTGGTCGTGGTGTGGCTGGCCCGCGGCATCATCGGACCGTTCGTGGTCGCCGCCGTCCTGGCCTACGCCTTCTCGCCGGTCGTCTCGGCCATTGAGGAGAAGACCCGCGCGCCTCGCGTCCTGATCATCGGCGTCGGCTACGTGCTGGTGCTGGGCGTGATCGCACTCGTGGCGGTGGTTGCCGCCGAGCGGGCTGGCGCCGAGATCCGGGATCTGTCCTCGGGCGGCCCGGACGTTATCGCCACGGCGCTGCGCAAGGTTTTCGGCGATCAGGTCGTGGTCGCCGGCACGACGTTCAACGTGAACTACATCGCGGCGCAGATCAGGAGTTCGCTGTTCGGCATGATCCAGACTCCGACCAACGCCTTCCATTTGGCGGAGCAGGCCGTCGCCATCGCTCTGCAGACGGTCCTCGCGCTGATCGTGACCTTCTACTTCCTGCTCGATGGCCAGCGTTTCGGACGTTTCGCTCTGCGCTTCCTGGACCGCCCGCAGCGGGCCGACGCACTTCGGCTCGGCCATCGCATCCATGTCGTCCTGGGCCGCTGGCTGCGCGGCCAGCTGCTCCTGATCGCGCTCGTGGCGACGGTCCTCTACCTCATCCTGGGACCGATCCTCCACGTGCCCTACGCCCTGGCGCTCGCGATCGTGAGCGGCGTGCTGGAGATCATTCCGCTGGTCGGGCCGATCATCGCCGCAGCCCTGGCAGGAACGGTCGCCTTCGGCACGCGCGGCACGGACACCATGGTCGCGGTGCTGGTCGTGTACGTGGTCCTGCGCCAGATCGAGGACCAGGTCGTGATGCCGCTGGTCATCGGGCGGGCCGTGCACCTTCACCCGGTCGTCACGATCTTCGCCGTCCTGGTCGGCCTGAGCGCCGGGGGCATTCTGGGCGGGCTGCTGGGCGTCCCGGTGGCGGCGGCTCTCAACGTTACGCTGCACGAGCTGTACCCCGAAGGGGCCGGGCCCGGCCCGGATGCGCCCGAAAGTCTGGCTCCGATTTCGGCCCGCATAAGAGGCCGGTGGCGGCGCGGCAGTCGCCCGGCCGAAGTCGGCACGGCGACCGATATGCCGGAGCCGCAGGCGCCAGAGCCCGAAAGCCAGGGCTGAGACGTGGACTTCGGACCGGCATCCAGCACGCCCGCCACGGCCGCCACGGCCTTGGCGTCGGATCTGGCCGAGATGGTCGTCCTGGCTCTCGATATCGGCGGCACCCAGATTCGGGCGGCGGCCATTCTTCCCGACGGGACGCGCCTCGGCCGGTGCGCGGCCCCGACGCCTCTGGCCGAGGGGGCCGAGGCGATCTATCGAGTCTGTGCCGGGCTTCTTCGCGGCGTTGCCGATGACTTGCCCGCGGAAGTGCGCCGGCGAGTTGCGGCGATAGGCATCTCTTCGATGGGACCCGTCGACCCATGGCGCGGCCTGGTCTTGGACCCGCCCAACGTGCGAGCCCTCCACGATGCGCCGCTCGCCGACGAGATGGAGGCGCGCCTGGGCCTGCCCGCGTTCCTCGACCGCGACACCAATGTCGCCGCTCTCGCGGAGAGCTGGCTCGGGGCCGCCCGCGGCTGCCGCGACTTCCTCTACGTGACCGTCTCGACCGGCCTGGGCGGGGCCGTCGTCCACCACGGGTGCCTGATGCTCGGCCCCGACGGCACGGCCGGGGAGTTGGGCCACGTGACCTTGATGATGGATGGCGGGCCGCGCTGCGGCTGCGGCGGGTCTGGGCACCTGGAGGGCATCTCCGCCGGGGCTGGGCTGGCCACCCAGGCTCAGGACGAGGTGGCGCGCGGCGGCTCCGCCTTTCTGCGTGCTCGCGCCGATCTCGCGCCACTGACCGCCAGGGACGTGGCCGAGGGCGAGGTGGCTGGCGACCGGGCCTGCGGGATGCTGATGGAGCGCGCCAGACAGGCCTTCGCCGTGGCCTGCGTCGGTTGGGTCAACGCCTTCAACCCCGTGCTCATAGTGGTCGGCGGCACGCTGGCTGAACGCCAGGGCGAGCGCTGGCTGGGCACGGCGCGCGCGGCCGTCGAAAGCTCCGCCTTCCGAGCGCCCGCCGCGCGGGTGAGGATCGTGCCCGCGCAGCTGGGCGATGACGTGGGTCTGGTCGGGGCGTGGCCGCTCGTCGCGCAGCGCCGCGGCGACCCGACCTGGCGCGAGAAACGGCCCGGTCACTCACCCGGAAAGGACCCCGGCAGCCAGGGCGCCTCAGCCGACGGCGCCGTCCCTGCCGCCCGGACCGACTGAACCTTCGACCTGCCCCGCGGCGTCGAGTCGCGACAGCATTCCCAGATGCACGAACGCCTCCGAGGCTGCCTGGCTGAGCCGTCCACCGTCCTTGCGCCACGCCGCCGCCTTGTCGCGCAGCCAGAGCGGCCACAGGCCGACCAGGACCGCCAGGCGGGTGATCGAGAGGATCGGCATCGTGACGACGGCGGCGACGAAGGCCAGCCAGTCGGCCCGCCAGCGGATCGCCGCCACCACGGCGACGGCCGCTATCGCCAGTCGGATCGCGAAATCCAGGCCACCGTGGTCGGGGAAGATGGCGACGACGTTCATGGCCTGCATCTCCGACGCGGCCTCCCAGCCGAACGTGCCCAGATAGTCGACCCACAACCCCGGCGCCACCACGAACGAGGCGGCGCAGGCCGCGGCAAAGACCGCGCACCCGATCGCCAGAGTCCGGCGATAGTCCGGCCGCGTCAGCCACAGATAGGGGATGAGCAACCCCGGCCCGAACTTGAGGGCGCCGAACCACGGCAGCAGGTACGCGCCGCGCCGATCCCGCAGGGCGAAGAGGCAGGCCGCCCCCAGCGCCAGGGTCACGTTGCCGAGGCCGAGTTCGGTCCAGACGGGCCACTGCAATGACGCAATCAGGGTCAGGCGCCACGACCCGCACAGGTAGCGCAGGAACATTGTGCCGACTATCCGCCAGGCCCAGTCCACGTAAGTCTCGGGAACCAGCCCGATGGGCAGCGCGAGCTGCGCGAAGATCGGCGGGTACTTGTAGATGCCACTGCCCTGGATCGTGGACTGCTGGTACAGAGACTGGCCGTCCAGAATGTGTCTTGCCGCGAGCCAGTACGCGTTGGTGTCGTAGGCAGGCCACCAGCCGTCCAGGACCGCCGACAGCAGGTACGCGGCGACCTGAACCCCAACGACAAGCAAGAGGCTGACGGCAAAGACTTGCCAGAGGGTCTCATAGGTGGCCCGGCCGGGCAGCGGCTGGAACGGACAACGCCAGGACCAAACGGCGCGCGGCGCGCCTCGATCCGATGACTTGCCAGGGGAGCTCACGGCGAAAGAGTCTACCCGAGCGACCTGCCGACCCGAGCGACCTGCCGACCATGCCGCCGCGCGGACACCTCGGCATCCGATCAGCCGGCGATCGGCGCGCCCCACCAGACGCTGGCGGCGATGATGACATAGAGCCCAACCAGGGCGAGTCCCTCGAGCCAGGTCGACTCGCCGTCGACCACCACGAACGCGGCCAGCAAGGTGGCCAGGGCGAGCGCGGCGATGAGCAGCGGCGAGACGACGAGCGTCAGGGCCGCGCCTCCCAGCAGGATGCTGCCGAGAACGAGGATCGGGGTGAGCGCCAGTGCGACCTGCAGGCTGGAGTTGAGGATGATACTGATGGCGAGGTCGCCCTTGTTGGCGAGCATGGCTTGCACCCCGACGACGTTCTCGACGGCATTGCCCGCGATCGCCACGACCACCAGACCGGCGAATGCCTGGGACATCCCGAGGGTGTTCATGGCCGGCTGGAGAGCATCGACGAACCAGTCCGAGACGAAGGCCGCTCCGATGCCGGCCGCGGTCAGGACCACCACAGCCAGGCCGAGTGGCCACAGCCTGCCCGGCAGGACGGCGCTCTCCTCGGCCGCGGCGACCGTCCCTCTCTTGCCGATCGAGAACGGGATGCTGGCCACGAAGACGACCAGCAGGACGACCGACACGACCACCGAGATCTCCGTTTCGTGGCCGCGGTCCGGCCCGCCCGGCGCGGATGCGATCGTCGGGATCGCCATGGCCGCGACCGCCAGCAGCAGCAGCGTGGACATCGTGCGGGTCTGGCCGCCCCCGAACTTCTGGGCCCCGTGGCGCAAACCGCCGGCGATGAAGGCGAGGCCCAGGACCAGGAGCGTGTTGGCCAGGATCGACCCGATCAGCGCCGCCCGGACGACGTCGACCAGACCCGCCCGCAGGGCGAAGACGCCGATGAAGAACTCGGGCAGGTTGCCGAGCGCCGACTGGAGCACGCCGGTGGCACCGGGCCCGAATCGCTGGCTGAGCTGATCTGTGCCCTCGCCGACCAAGGCCGCCAGGCCGGCCAGCGCCAGGCCCGAGAGGGCGAAGACCGCCACCGGCGAGATGGCGAAGGCGCGCCCCGCCAACGCCGCCAGGGTTGCCGAAATGGCGACGATTGTGATGATGCGCGTTCGGGTTTCGAGGTAGCTCAGCAAGGCATTGCCCTCCTGATGCGATTGTGCCGAACGCGAGCGTTCAGCGTGCGGCCTGGAGCGCCGTCCCTGCGGCCGCGGCCGCCACGGCGACCTCGACTCGTGCGATGCTCTGGGACGACAGATGGCCACCCGCGTGCCCCAGGAGGAATGCCGTGAGCGTGATCGTCGGGATCTCGGCCGACTGCGATTTCATGCTCGAGAACGCTGGCTATCGAGTCCTGATGGAGATCGCGTCTGAGCGGACCGATCTGCAGGAAGACAAGCGCGCGCTCGAGGCGGGAGCCTGGGCCCATTTCCTGGACCTGCCGAGCCTGGATCCGGCGCAAGCCCAGCGCATCGCCTGGCTGCTCGACGATGCCGCCCAGATCAGGATCGAGGACTGGCAGGCGCAGGGCACGCCGTCCAGCCTGAGCGGTGCCGACTACTACGTGACGTTCCAGTCTCTGCTGCAGGAGGTCTACGGCCGCCCGCCCGATACGCATCCGTGGCTCGGCGAGGCGCCGATCGAAGGCTGAGGTCGAAGTCGAGCGGCCCGGCCATCTGTGGCGCGTCACCGATGGATCCGGACTTCAGAACGGGGGCCAGGGGACGACGGGCCGGTTGGGGTCGGGCAGGGGGAAGCGCCGCTGCGCCAGCAGGGCGTCGAGGCGGCGCACCGTCGCCCGAATCTCGGCAGGCTCCAGAAGTTCGCGGAGCTGCTCGCCCAGGTCCGACCCCAGGCCCTCGCGCAGGCGCGCAAGGACCGCCACCTCGTCGTCGTCGAGCGGCTGACCGCGCCAGCGCCACAGGACCGTCCGAAGCTTCGGCTCGACGGCGAAGCACAGGCCGTTGTCCACGCCCAGGATCCGCCCGTCGGGGAGTGGCAGCAGGTGCCCGCCCTTGCGATCGGCGTTGTTCAGGACCGCGTCCAGGAGTGCGATCCGGCGCAGGGCCGGCACGTCGTCGCCGACGATTTCCGTCACCTCGACCGACTCGTCGACCTCCATCCAGAGCTGAGCCATGCCCCGGCCGAAGGGACCGTCGCGCATGACCGTCGGTGGAATGAGGCTCCAGCCACTTGCTTCCGAGACGGCGTGAGCGGCGACCTCGCGGCACGCCAGGGTTCCGTCCGGAAAATCCGTCAGCGGTCTCTCGCCGCGGATGGGCTTGTAGACGCAGCTGGCCGCGATCCCGGGCCTGCCTGCCTGCCCGGGCTCCTCGACCAACGCGAAGAAAGTGGCGTTGGAGGCCGAGAGCAGCCGGCCGACGAGGGTGAGCTCGCCGTTGCGCAGGACACGAAGAGCAGTCGCCCGATCGAGCGCGCCGGCGACCTGGCGGCCGTCGAGGGCCGCCGCCTCCATCTCTTCGCGCGTCAGTCGCACTGCCCCGGACTGGGCATTTTCGTCCGCTCTCGGCTCGGCCATCTTGGTCTCTAGTGCATGTAGCCGTTGCGCCGGACGCAGATGTGGCCTTCGGGGTTCAACGGCTGGCCGCAGAAGGGGCACGGTGGACGGCCGGCGGAGACGACCTCGAGGGCCCGGGCGGCGAAGGCGAAGGCCTGGCGCGGCTCCAGCCGGACTCGCATCAGGTCGCCGTCTTCGTCCGTGTCATCGGCCGCGACCTCTTCCGCCTCGGGCGCCTCCTCCTCGGCCTCGTCCGCGTCCTCGGTGATCTCCCGAGCCTCCACGACGACGCTCTCGTCGTCGCCGTCCCAGACGATCGCCATCGTACCCACCCGGAACGTCTCGGCCACAGGTTCCTCCAGGGCGCCGCGATCGATCTCGTCGGCGGGTGGATCCTCGGGCACGTCCGCGCCGCGGCTGCGCACCTCCGCCAGCAGTTCCGTCAGTCGTTCGGCCAGAAGCGCGACCTGGACCTTCTCGAGCGCGACCGTGATCACGCGAGTGCCCTCTCGAGCCTGCAGGTAGAACGTGCGGCTGCCCGGCTGGCCGACGGCCCCTGCGACGAATCGATCCGGGTTCTCGAACACGAACAACCGACGAGCCATTCAGCCTCCAGGCGATCGAAGGCGCACTCCGCGCCGCCATGTCGAATCTATACCCCCGGGCCAGACGGCTCGCTGGCCGCGAACGGATCGCTCGCGCTCCGAGATCGTTCGACCCTGCGGTCCCTCGAGGCGATGTCATCCTGGTTCAGAGCCAGAGTCACGCCACGAATATCAATCTGGAAAGTCCGCCTTGACAACTATAAAGGCCAGATGCCATAGTGGCAACTGATGAGGTCCAGGTCAGACATGGTACCGACCAGACCGCGGGAATGAAGGAAACGATGGCACGCGACGTAATCTCGACCTGTCCCGTCTGCTCGAGCGAGCTGTTCGTGACCCGGCTGCAATGCCGGAGCTGCGGCACCGCCATCGAGGGCGACTTCAGCGTCGGCCGCTTCGGACGCCTCAGCCGCGAGCAGCTGGCTCTTCTGGAGAGCTTCCTGCGGGCTCGCGGCAACCTCAAGGAGCTCGAGCGCGAGCTGAAGCTCTCGTATCCGACGGTCCGCGCCCGGATCGACGCCCTCGTTCGGGCGCTTGGTCTGGCGGACGGCGCCTTCGTCGAGGACGGCTCCGAAGACGGTTCGGGCCGGGATGAGATGAGCGCGCTGCGGCGCGATGTTCTGGAGCGGCTGGCTCGACATGAGATCACGGCGGACGAGGCGGCAGCCCTGATCCGCTCGCGGAAGGAGTAGGAGATGGGCACGCTGGAGCGCCGGGAGACGCTCACCCATCATTTGGGAAACGCGGGACGGCTTTCGGTGAAGATGGTCACCGGCCCGCTTCGCGTCCGCGGCATCGAGGGTGAAGACGTCCAGGTCACCGTGACCTACCGCATCCGCGCGGCGGATCAAGCCTCAGCGGAGAGGGCTCTGGAGAGCGGCCGGGTGGCCATCGATCGTGGCCCCAATTCGCTCGAAATCGAGACGCCCGAGCGGCGCCTGGCAACGGGCCTGGCCTGGCTCTTTGGAGGCGCCCGGGTCAGCGCGGAGATCGCCGTCGAGGTGCCCTGGGGCTCGAAGGTCCGTTTCGAGACGATGACCGGCTCGGTCGAGGCGATGAATCTTGTCGGTGACCAGAGGTACAGCACCGTCTCCGGCGACATCCGGCTGTGGTACCTGGCTGGGCTCGTCGAGGCGGCCACGATCTCCGGCGGGATCACCCTCGACGGTGGGACGGCCCTGCGCCTGCGGGCCAGCACCATTTCCGGCGGGATAAGGGCCCGCGCCGGCCTTTTCCACAGCTTGAGCCTGTCCACGACCAGTGGCAGCATGGCAGTCGTTGGAGCCCTGGACCCTGCCGGCGATTTCCGCGCCGAGTCCATCTCCGGGGGCGTGGATCTGACGCCACTATCGGGCGTGACGGCTGAGCTCAAGACTGTCTCCGGCATGGTCCATTCCGAATCGGAACATCGCGTGGAGGGCGCTCGAGGGTTCTGGCGGGCGATCGTGGGTGACGGCCGGGCGCAGCTGCGGGTCAACTCGACGTCCGGCTCACTTCGACTGCTGGCGCCGCGGCCCTCCGACACGGTTGTCCAGACGGCCCCATCGGCGAGTCCGGCCGCCCCGGGCACCGCGGCCGGGACCGTCCGGGCGGATGCACCTGCGGCGACTGGGGAAGCGGCGGCCCCAGAAGAGTTGGCCGAGAGCTGGAATCCCAACGAGACGGCCGAGGAGACGGCCGAGCAGGAGCGCGACGACCAGGCGGACGAAGAGGAGCTGGCGGTTCTCCAGGCTCTCGAGCGAGGCGAGATCGGCGTCGATGAGGCCGCGGCCCGGCTCGAGCGGACGGGAGGCAGCCACCATGTCCGGTGAGCTGGAGGCGCTCCTCCGCCTCGTCTCGGAGGGTCGCATCACGGCCGAGGAAGCGGCTCCGATCGTTGCCGCTCTGGAGGAAAAGGCCCGAGCCGACGCCCGAGGCGCCGGAGCGGGATCTGGCTCGGGAGCGGGCGCGAGTACCGGCGGGGCCGCGGCTCGCGAAGGCGGGCCCGACACAGGCCGCCGGCCGGGCGCCGCACAGGAGCTCCTCGCGGATCGAAGGCTGCGCGTCTACGTGGCCGAGGACGGGCGCCAGGTGATCAACATTCAGATCCCGCTGGCGGCGGCGGGGTTCGCGATCGATCAGGTGCCCGGTCTGTCGCCGGACCACCGGTCGCGCATCGCCGAGGCCATCCAGAGCGGCATGACGGGCCCGATCCTGGAGGTCTCCGACGACGGCGACGAGGTCCGCATAGTCATCGACTAGCCAGGCGGGCCCGCACACAAACCCAGCTCAACAGGAGATCCCGGACCGCTCGCCGGCCCGGGCCTGGACAGGTGTTGCCAAAACAGGAGTGGAGGCGGCGCGTAGGTGCCGCAAAGGGAAGGCGATGTTGCTGGAAATCGAGAATCTGACCAAGGTCTACCGGACCGGGGTTCGGGCCAATGACGGAATCGACCTTTCGATCGACTCGGGCCAAATATCCGGCCTGCTCGGCCACAACGGCGCCGGCAAGACGACGCTCGTCAACCAGGTCGTCGGCTTGCTGAAGCCGACCGCGGGCTCCATCCGGATCGACGGCGCCGACATGATCGCCGACCCGGGCCTGGCTCGCCGGCTTTGCTCGTTCCAGGCTCAATCGCAAGTTCCGATCGACGGCCTCACGCCGCGCCAGGCAATCGACCTGCTCGGCCAGCTGCGTGGCGCATCGAAGGCAGACGCCCGGCGCCGGCGCGAGAACCTGGTCGACGCCCTGGACCTCGGGGAGTGGCTCGACGTCGACGCGGCCCGGCTCTCCGGAGGCGTGAAGCGCCTCGTGGCCTTCGCCATGGCTGCGGTCGCGCCCGGGCGCGTCGTCATGCTCGACGAACCGACAAACAACGTCGACCCAGTACGGCGCCGGTTGCTGTGGCAGCAGATCCGGTCGCTCGCGGATGAGGGCGCGGCCGTTCTGCTCGTGACGCACAACGTCGTTGAGGCAGAGCGATCGATGGACCGCCTCGCCATTCTCAACGCCGGGCGGGTCATCGCCGAGGGAACTCCGGCCGAACTGAAGGCGGGGCTGGGCGCGGAGCTCCGGCTGGAGCTGGTCATCGACCCGAGGGCGACGGAGCTGCCCGTCTCACCGTTCGGTCGCTCGGTCGTGCCTGTCGGCAACCGGCTCATGGTCGGCGTTCCGATGGACGCCGCGGGCCCGGCCGTCGCCTGGGCCGAGTTTCTACAACGGGCCGGCACGGTGGAGGAGTTCACCCTCGGACCGGCAACCCTGGAGGACGTTTACGTGGCGATGGTCGATGGCTTGGGGGCCCGATCCGCCGAGATGGAGGAGGGCTTCGATGCAAGCGCTGCGTAGCTATCGGTTGCTCGTGACCTGGCAGGCCCTGCGCAAGAAGGCTTACCTGCCGCTGATGATGGCGGTACAGACGCTGTTCTCGCTCGGCATCGTGCTCGGTTACCCTCTTCTGTTCCCTACGCTGGACAGGACGACGATCTATCTGATCGCCACGGGCGCGCCTGCCATCTCGATGCTCTCGGTCGGACTCGTCGCCCTGCCGCAAACCGTCGGCGAGGCGAAGAGCGAAGGCAGCCTGGCGTACATGCGCTCGCTGCCCGTGCCGCGCCTGGCCTACCTGGTGGCAGACCTCACCGTCTGGCTTGCCATCGTCGTGCCGGGTGTCGTCCTGGGCGTGCTCGTCGGCGCCTGGCGGTTCGGCCTGGATCTGCAGGTCAGCCCCCTCGTTGTTCCGGCGGTTCTGATGGTGGCTCTCACCGCGACGTGTGTTGGCTACGCCCTGGCGTCGGTTCTGCCATACATGCTCACGGTCATCATCACTCAGGCGATCGTGGTCTTCGTCTTCATGTTCTCGCCGCTGACCTTCCTGCCCGACAAGCTGCCGGCCTGGCTGGAGACGATCCACCGGCTGCTGCCGATCCAGGCCATGGGCGAGGTGACCCGCGGCACGATCGCTCCGAACGTGTTCCCGCTGCCGCCCGGAGCTTTCCTGACACTGGCCGTGTGGTGCGTGCTCGGGTTCCTGGTGACATACGGGGCGATGACGCGGCGTGCCTGATGGGAGCGCGGCGGGGCGTTAGGCTTGGCCGATGACGCGGCGTAACGAAAAGACATTCGTCCGGTGAGCGGGCAGCCGGGCAAGCTGCCCGCCCGCGATTTCGATGAGATCCGCCTGGCGGAGGCGCTCGAGCGCGGCCGCTGCCCCGTCTGCGACGCTCGCCAGGAGTCCTCCTTCGCCGCTCTCCGCGGTCTGGCCCGAGAGGGTGCCACGGACCGGGGGCTTCGGGCCGAGATGGACAAAGGCCTCGGTTTCTGCCAGCCCCACAGCGTCGGCCTGTCGAAGATGGAGCTCCTCCAGACGAGCAGCCAGCTGGCGACGGCGGTGCTCTTAGACGCGGTCCTGCGGCGCCGCCTGGTGGCGCTCAAGAAGCTTTCGGGCGCGGATGCCGCGGCCCAAGGGCGCGGGCTGACGGACCTGGCCGACCCAAGATGCCCGGTTTGCGTTCGGACGTCCGAAGCCTCGCGCACGGCCGTCGATCGGCTCCTGGCGCTTTCGGCCGATCCTGCCTGGGCGGGCGCCCTTGGCGCCGGCGAGCTGTGCCTGAGCGATCTTTACACCCTGTGGGCGGCGGCCGCGGCCGGCCCCCGGGACGTGCAGGCGCGCTGGACCGGAATCCTTGCCGCCCAGCTCGGCCGTCTCGAGGCGCTGCAGAAGACGCTCGCTGAGTACGCTCACAACAGCACAGTGGATCGGCGCCACCTGATAACGAGGGAGCAGCAGGAGGCCGGCGCCGCCTCAATCAGGTTGTTTGGCGGCTCCCCCGACCGCGACCGCACCCGCTAACCGATCGCCGGTCGGGCGACGCATCGCGTTGTTGGCGACTGCGCTCGGTGACGCGTCAGTGAGGATCGGCGAAGCAGCGCTCGAAGCCCGGGGTCCAGGTCAGGCGCCCGTTCGAGCCGTCCGGGTCGGCCGTGATCGCGCAGCCCGCGTAGCCGGCCAGCCCCGCGACCCAGGCCAGTCCGGTCGGTCCCATGGCGAACGCCGCGGTCGCGTAGGCGTCGGCGTAGGTCAGGCTTGGCCCGACGATCGTGATGCTCAACACGCCCTGGGGCGCCTTGCCTGTGAACGGATCCCGCACATGGTCGCCGCGCTCATACGCGCCGGACGTGGCAATCGCGCCGTTGTGGACACTGACCACAGTGGCCACCTTGTCGGCCTGCAGCGGATGTCTGATGCCGATCCGCCAGGGCGTCAACGGCGCCGCCTCGCCACGGATGACTATGTCGCCGCCGCCGTTGATGCAGTAGTTGCACGCCCCGGCGGCCTCCAGGATCAGACCGGCATCCTCCAGGGCCCAGCCCTTGACCAGTCCGGATGGGTCGAGGCCGCCGTCTCGGCGGTGAGCCCGAATGTCGAAGTAGCCCTGGCTCGTCTCCCGCACCTGCTCACAGAGCAGAAGGACCTGGCGAAGATCGGCGCTGCAGTCGTCCTCGGATAACTCGCCGCGGCTGAGGCGGCTGACCTCGCTGTCGGGCTTGTATGTGCTGAAGCGCCGGTCGATGTCGCGCAGATGGTCGAAGGCTTCGTCGAGCGCCGCCGGTGGGACCTCCGGGTCGCGGACATCGACGCTGATTGCCGTGCCCATGATCTGCTCGACTCGTCGCAACCCGAAAAGGGGGACGGTCCCGGCCTGCGGCGCCAGCCGCTCGATCTGCTCTCGGCCCGCGGTCATGGCAGCATTATGGTGCGGCGCCTGAAAAGATGGTGCGGCGCCTGCGACGATGTTGCGGCGCCTGAAAAGTGCTCCCAAAGGTTTCGTCGAAGCGATCCGGAGGCGATCCGGAGGCGATCCGGAGGCGATCCGGAGGCGATCCGGAAGGAGGCCAGTCGTGTTCCGACGTCGAGGCATTGTCGGCCGGCTGTTCTTTGTTCGGCGCCGTCTGCTTGGGGCGGCACTGCTCGGAGGTCTCGGCTTCGCTGCGGGGCGGGCCAGCCGGCCGGCCGGTCCGCAGGTTCGCGAGCCATCGGCCGAGTTGGCCGCTGAGCTGCGGAACCTCGCCGATTTGCCGCATCCGGTGCGCTGACCGAAGAGGAATTCTCCGCCGCCAAGCGCAGGCTGATCGAGCCCTGACCCGAGTCCGCCGGTCGCGGCTCTCACCTCGCCCGGTCAGCCGGCCTGGCCCTGCGTTCGTCCCTGCGCCTCCTTCAAACGAACCTTTGAGTGCGCTCGAGCCATCTTCCGTCGTCGTCCTTGCCTTTGCTCGGCGGTCGGAACGACTTGCGCGGCGCGTGACGCTCGGAGCCGGCCCTGACTTCGCGACCGAGCTCGTGCGGTCGGCGCAGGCAGGCGTTTCAGAATTGTGCAATGCTGCTATCAGCGGCGGCGCAGGCTGACTGGCGGCATCACCGCCGCGAACCCCTTTTCGGCCGTCCTCGGTTCGCGCTGCCCGGCGTCCCGCGAGCTCTGGCGCGGGGTTTAGTTGCCGCGAAGCAGGTTCGGCGTCGCGGGGTCTGGTGCTGCCCGTCGCGACTCCTGCGTGGAACGCCGCTTTCGCCTCGGCGCCGGCGTGTGAGCTCTGAGCTGTACCCGCCGGCCGGGCGCTCGGTGGCGTCGAGGCGGCCTTTCAGGGTTGCCGAATCTTCAGCAAGCAAGGCATTGAAATACCCGAGTCATCTGCTTAGGATTGCGTACCCAAAGCCCGTCCGGCGGACGAGCCGGACGTACCGCCAAGAACAAGGAAAGGCGATCCATGGCGATCTCGGTGGCCGCCGAGCCTCCGGTCCGCCCGACGACGGCGCGCGCGCCCGACCTGTGTCAGGCTGCGCTGCGCGCGATGGTCATCTGGCCGCGACTGGACCGGCGCGCTCTCGCAAGATGCGGCTGTGACTCGGCTCGAATTGCCAGCTACGTCTCGAGACGGACCCGGATGCCTACCCGGTCCATCGAGACGCTGCTGAACCGGTCGTAGGAGCATCGGGCGACAATCGCCGCTTCGGGGGAACCATCTATGCTGCGCCTCGCCGCCACAGCGCCACCGCGTTCGCGCGCCACCGCGGGCGAGGCCGGTCAGCCGAGGTAGCGAAAGCAGCCTGGAAGGTGGTCGTCCACCAGGCCGACACTCTGCATGAAGCTGTAGACGATCGTCGAACCGGCGAAACGGAAGCCGCGCTTGCGCAGGTCGGTCGAGAGCGAGTCCGATTCCGGCGTGGTGGCGGGCACGTCCTGGCTGCCGCTACCGTGTTTCAACGTTGGGGCCGGGCGGGGCAGCCTGGCTGCAAGGTAGGCGTCGAACGAGCCATGCTCCTCGGCCAGCGTGAGCAGGATGGCGGCGTTGTCGATCGTGGCGTCGATCTTGGCCCGGTTGCGCACGATGCCGGCATCCGCCAGCAGTCGTTCGCGGTCGGCCTCGCCGAACGCGGCCACGACCTCGGGTGCGAAGTCGGCGAAGGCCAGACGGAAGGCGCCGCGTTTGCGCAGGATCGTCGCCCACGACAGCCCCGCCTGAAAGCCCTCCAGGGCCAGCCGTTCGAAGAGGGCGCGATCGTCCGAGACCGGCACGCCCCACTCCTCGTCGTGATAGGCGACCATCAGTGGGTCGGCGCCGCGCAGGCCGTCCGGCCACCAGCACCTCACTCGAGAGTCTCCGGCCGGCCCTGACTCGTCGACCTGGTCGGCGCGAGCCGGGCGTCCTCCAGGCGTCGGTAGGCGAGGTGACGGATGGATCGGTTCGCTCATCAGGCGGTGCGTTCCAGGAAGCGGATGACCGCATCGCGGAAGATCTCGGCCCGCTCTACGACGAGCGCGACCGACCCGAGGTCGACGGGGAGGTTCAGGTCGCCGCCGGCGGCCTTGCGCATGTCCGCGGCGTCGAGCAACCAGCGGTAGTAGGCCGAGTACAACCGCCCCGTTCGGGCGAACTGGTTTCCGTAGGCGAGGCACACGGCCTGGGTGGGGCCCGGGGCGAGGCCGTCCATGTCCAGACACGCCTTCGCCAGGCGAAGCATCGCCACGCAGGCGCGCTCCGAGGCGGTCTCCGCATCGCCTGCCTCCAGCTCGCGATGGGCTGAGACGATGGCCCGATCTGCGCCGTCGACCAGCTGGGCGGCTCGCTCCTTCACACGGCCACCGCCTCGGATCGGATGGCCAGGAGATGGCCGTCTGTTCGGCCCTCCCATGTACTCTCGGCCACGAATACGCGGCTGACGATCAGCCCGAACTCGAGAGCCAGGGCGGCGCACGCGGAGCTGGTCCGCTCGAGCTCTTCACCGTAGCGGACGATCGTGTCCAGAACCACGACGACCTCCACGTCCGAGTCCGGCCTGGCCTCGCCCCGGCAGCGCGCGCCATGCAGGAAGATGCCGGCGAGTCGATCGGCGTATAGCGGCCGGAGCGTCTGCGCCAGGCGGCCCGCGACTTCGAGCCCCACGGCGTCCGGACGAGGAATGCCCTTTGGCGCAGCGCCGGCGGGGCGTATGGTGCGGGGCGGTCTGGTGGGTTCCGGTGTTGTTGCGACCGGGGCCGGCTGGATTGGCGAGGCATCTGGGTCCGCCACGGCAGGCGCGACGAGCAAAGTCCGGATCATTGTCGCGAAGGGGGAGGAACCGGCCCGGAAGTAGACCTGGTTTCCTTCGGTCTGTCGCTCCGCAAGGCCTGCGGCCACGAGACGCGCGAGCTCGCGGCTGGCCGTGCCCGGGCTTGTCCGGACGCGGCGCTGAATCTCGCGCAGGTGGAGGCGCTGGTCCGGTTCGGTCATCAGGAGAGCCAGTATCCGGCGCCGGACCGCGGACCTTCCGAGGGTCAGTTCGGTGGCAATGGTGTTCTCAAGCACGAGAACGACCGTTCTCACACATGGAACAAGCGTACTCGAAACCGAGAACAGGTGAAAAGTCCCGGCGAGAGTTACGGCGAGAGCGGTCATGGCGCCTCGCCGGAGCTCCCTGAGCATCCACGCCGGAGCGCCGGAGCGCCGGGGCGGCGTCGGGTGAAGGTTGGCATACTCACGTCATGACCACGCGGCTTCCTGGCGGGCGACCCTCAGACTTCCCGGATGCCGGCGGAGCGGGCCCGAATCCGGGTTCTCGGTCCGGTCGGCTCGACGAACAGGCCCCGCCGCGGTCGTTATGGCGGTACCGGTTGATCCGGTCGGCGATCCGGATCTTGATGAGGTCCTACGCGAGCCTCCGACTCGAGGGCGCCGAGCTGCTGCCAGCCGAGCCTTCGGTCGTTTGCTTCAGCCACCAGAACTGGATCGACCCTCTCTTCCTGATCTCGGCTCTTCCCGCAAGCCCGCGGACCTACTTCTTTGGGCCCGAGCAGGAGGACATGACCCGCGGCTTCCGGAACGGGCTGATGCGCTGGGGCGGCGTGGCGGTGCCGTATCGGCCCGGCGGTCGCGGCCTGGTCGCGGCCACGGCTCGCGTCGAGGAACTCCTGGCGGACGGCAATCGGGTTGCGATCGCCGGGGAGGGCCGAATTCACGCCGGGGAGGGCGTGATCCTGCCGCTTCTGGAGGGACCGGCCTACATGTCCCTCCGATCGGGCGTGCTTCTTGTTCCGGTGGCGATCAACGGGACCAGCTGGCTGGCTTTCCGGCGACGCGTGAGGGTGAGGATCGGGCCGCCGATCGCTTCAGCGGGGGGCGACCCCAGCCGTCCGACCAGCGAAGCGGTGCGAACCATGACGGCCGAGGTTGAGGCGGCGCTGCTCGAGCTCGTGGCGGATTTCCCAGATCCGCCTCGGTCGCGCTGGATCGGGGGTCGCCTGACCGAACTATTCAATGACTGGCCCGAAGGAGCCCGTCCGCCAGTTCCGCCGCGAGGAGGTACGGCGGGCGCGGACATGTAGCGCGATCGACCGGTTCGAGCGTCCCGATGGCTTCAGCCACGACTTCGAACGGGGCGTGGGCTTCGCATGGACGCGGCCTCCGGCTCCGAGTCTGCGATACTGCGGCCGACACGCAGAAGGAGGAGAAGTGGGCGCAACGGGCCTTGCCGCCAACCCGACCGAGTACCGTAAGAGACTCGGGGAGCAGACCGACGAGCAACTCGATTCCTGGGCCAAAGAGTTGATGAGGGACGTGGCGATCCGGAGAGGCGTGATCAAGGTCGTTACGGACGTGCGTCGGACTGCAAGCCTGGACGAGGTCGGCCTGCGGCGCGTCTACGCCCGCGGTGGCGGCGCCCCGCACACCGTCGGCTTCGATGCTCAGGGCAACCTGATGGTCCCGGCAATCTCGCTTCACTGCCTGGTGAGTGGCCTGCGCGCGGACGTCGCGGATGCCAGGGGGCGCCTGATCGACTACCTCGTAGCCAACTTCGACGAGATCGTCTACGTTTGATTCGGAGTCTCGCAGGACCGTGGTCCCGCCGCCTGGCATCGTGGCCCGCGGGGTTGGCTTCTGCCGCCTCGTCCATCCCTTTCCGTCGACCCTCGACGCGGTTGCCGCGGGCGCCATCGCTCTGATAGCGGGGGTGGATGCGTGGGTGGCGGCCCGGCTGGCCCTTGGGATGCTGGGCTTGCAGTTCGCAATCGGCGCGGCCAACGATCTGGCCGACGCTCCCCGCGACCGCCTCAGCCGTCCTCACAAGCCGCTCCCGGCCGGTCTGGTCGAGCCGCGCCAGGCCACGGCCGTCTTCCTGATCGCCGCCGTCACGGGCCTGTGGTCCGCGGCCACGGTGGGCCTTGCGCCCCTGGCCGCAGGGATCCTGGGGCTCGCGGATGGGCTCGCGTACGACCTCCGGCTCAAAGGGACCGCGTTCTCATGGGTGCCCTTCGCGGCTGGAGTTGCCCTCCTGCCGGTGTACGCGTGGCTGGGGGCCACCGGCCGCCTGCCGGGCGCGTTCTGGGGGATCGTGCCGATGGCGTTGCTGGCGGGGGCTGTGCTGGCCGTTGCGAACGCTCTGGCCGACATCGATCGCGATCGACAAGCGGGAGTCGCTTCGGTCGCGACCATCCTGGGTCGGCCCCGTGCCCTGGCGGCGACCGCCGCGGGCCTCGTGTTCCTGCAGCTGACCGTCGTTCTCTCGTCTGCGGCGGCCGGGATGGCCGGCGCGGCGCTGCCGGCTGAACTCGCGGGAGTCGCGGTTAGCCTGGTCGGGCTCAGGCTCAGCGCCTCCCCGAACGAGCAGGTCGGACGCCTGGGCTGGGAGGTTCAGGCGCTCGGGATCGCCGCGATGGGTGCCGGCTGGCTGGCAGTGCTGGTTTCGGCCGGACTCCTCTAGCTTTCGGGGCGACCGAGCCTGTGCATGTCAGCCAGGGGCGGTCGGGTGATGCAAGGATCGGTCCAGGGGCGTCAGCCAGGGGCTGTCATCGGGGTTTGGCGGGCGTTCTTGGATTGGCCGGCGGAACGGGACGCTAGCGGTCCGCGCCCCGGCGCACGAGCACGATTGCATTCTCGAGCCGGACCCGGGCGATCATGAGGTGCTTCGCCAGGTTTGCGCGGTCGGTGTCGTCGATCGTTTTCATCACGTCCGACTGGATGACCGAGATCAGTTCCGTGATGGCATCGGCGAGCTGCGATCGGACGGCGATCAGCGAGTCGTCTGTCAGCGGGCGTCGCGCGCCTCTCCCCATCCAGTTGGCCTCGGCCTCGGCCTCGATATCGTCCTCGACGGTGCCGGCCGAGCCGGTCGTCGTGGCGGCTACCTTGGAAGCGGGCTTCGTCCGCGGAGCTGCATCGATCCGCTCGCGAAGCTTCACCAGTGAAAGCTCGCCGCGAGCGACCATGTCGGCCAACTTCTTGCGCTTCTTGGCGTCGGTGACCTTGAGCAGTTCGTAGGCGTGGGAGAGGGTGTCTTTGCGCAGAGACACCAGCTCGCGAATCTCGGCAGGAGCGTCCGCCAGGCGGAGACGGTTCTCCAGATAGCCCTTGTCCTTGCCGAGCTTCTGGGCCAGCTTGCGGATGCTGTAGCCGTGCTGGCGGATCATCTTGTCGTAGATCAAGGCCTCGTCCAGCGGCGATAGATCCTCGCGCTGCAGGTTTTCGATGACAGCGATCTCGAGGGCCGTGTCGTCGTCGATGTCCTCGATCAAAGCCGGAATCGCGCCCAGGCCGGCAGCCGTTGCGGCACGCCAGCGACGTTCGCCGGCCACGAGTTGGTAGCGGCCGCCGGGGAGAGGCCGGACCAATATCGGCTGCAGGACGCCGTGCTCCCTGACTGAGGCCGTGAGATCGTCCAAGCCCGCCTTGTCCATTGCGAGACGCGGCTGATTTGGGTTCGGGTCGACCCTGTCGACGGGGATGTTGCGGACCGCGGACGGCCGAATGACCGTCGTGTCGTCGGCGGCGAGAAGGCTGAGGACGTTTTGAGAGAGCTCCTGGCCTCGCTCCTCGTTGAGGCGAGCGGTGGCAGTGGCCCGGAAATCTGGCCTAGCCAAGTGCGATTACCTCCCTGGCGAGCTCTCGGTAGTTGTTGGCGGCGTCCGAAGAGCTGGCGTACTCCGTGATGGGGCGGCCGGCCAGCGGGGCCTCGCCGAGTTTGACGGCGTTGCGGATGATCGTGTTGAAGACGTGGTTCTCGCCGTGCTCCCTCATCTCATCGAGCATCTCGCGGCCCAGGACGGTCCGGGGGTCGTAGAAGGTGGGGAGCAAGCCCAGGACCCGCAGGTTCTTGTTCAGCTTGGACCGGATCGTGTTGATGACCTTGACCAGGGCGGTCAGGCCCTTGAGGGCGTAGTACTGGGTCTGAACGGGGATGATCACGCCGTTGGCAGCGACGAGGCCGTTGATCGTGAGCAGGCCCAGCGTCGGCGGGCAGTCGATTAGGATGTAGTCGTAGTGGCCTTGAGCCCAGTCGTCGATAGCCTCGGCCAGGGCATACTCGCGCCCGATCGCGCTGAGAAGGTCGACCTCGGTGGAGGCCAGGTCGAGCGTGGCCGGGGCGACGTCGATGTTGGCCGTCCCGGTCGTGATCACGATGTCCCTGAGGTGAATCCGCGAGTCGCCGAGAACGTTAGCCATCGAGTGCTGGACCGTGGCGAGGTTGATACCGAGGCCAACGCTCAGGTTCGCCTGGGCATCCATGTCGACGCACAACACCCGCAGACCCCGCTCCGCGAGCGCGCCCGCCAGATTGATCGCGGTGGTCGTCTTCCCGACGCCACCTTTCTGGTTTGCGATCGCGATGACAATGGCCAAGGAGGATCACCTCGCTCTGAATGCTCGGTCGCGTGACGGTTCGATTCTGACGGGCCGGGAAGGCGGAGTGGTGTCGAGATGCTACCGCAGCCCGCATCGAGCGGCCGAGCTTATCCACAGGAGTTCGAAGTTGTTCACCGATTCTGTGGATATCCACAGCAATCAATCCACCCCCGAAGGTGTTATGGGAATGCGCGGGACGCTCGAGCTCGAATCCAAGCCGCAATCGCCGGCCGGCCGTCTTTGCGCAAAGACGGCCGGGCGTAGGGCCGGGTCCCTAGCGGAGATCCCTGGGCGACGAGGGGTCGTTCGAAGCGCCGGCCCGCCGTCTGAGCCTTAGCGGCGCAGGCGGCTTACACGTAAGCCCAAGTCCGTGCCATCATCCACCAGCGCGCCCGCCCGGTCGGCAGGCGGAGATGCTGGAGGAAGCGGCAGGTGTCCGACGATCAGGGAGTCAACCAGGGCGAACCGAAAGACGAATCGGCGCCCGATCCCGGCCGGGATCGCTGGCGGGCCACCACGCGGGCCAAAGCGGTGTCCCGCTCTCCCGAGCGCCAGGAGCGGTTCCTGACCACGTCCGGGATCGAGATCAAGGACCTCTACACGCGTGCCGACATCGCCGGTTTGGACGAAGACCGCGACCTGGGACGGCCTGGCGAGTATCCGTACACCCGGGGCGTCCAGCCCACGATGTACCGCGGCCGCCTGTGGACGATGCGCCAGTACGCCGGATTCTCGACCGCCGAGGATACCAACCGCCGCTTCCGGTATCTCCTCGAGCAAGGCCAGACTGGGCTCTCGGTCGCATTCGACCTGCCGACCCAGATGGGCTACGACTCCGACGCTCCCCAGGCCGAGGGTGAGGTCGGGCGTGTTGGCGTGCCGATCAGTTCCCTGGCCGACATGGACGTGCTTCTCGACGGACTGCCGCTCGGAACGGTGAGCACCTCTATGACGATCAATTCCTCCGCCGCCGTTCTCCTGGCCCTGTATGTGGCCGCGGCCGAGAAGCAGGGCGTCGCCCGTGGCCAGGTCAGCGGCACGACCCAGAACGACATCCTCAAGGAGTACATCGCCAGGGGGACCTACATCTTCCCGCCGCGACCTTCGATGCGGTTGGTGACCGACATCTTCGAGTTCTGTTCCAACGAGTTGCCGCGCTGGAACACCATCAGCATCAGCGGCTACCACATGCGCGAGGCCGGAGCCACGGCGGCGCAGGAGCTGGCTTTCACCCTCGCCGACGGCATCGCCTACGTCGAGGCCGCCATAAGCCGGGGCCTGGACATCGATGACTTCGCGGATCGCCTCAGCTTCTTCTTCGCCTCGTGGAGCGAGCTGTTCGAGGAAGTGGCCAAGTTCCGCGCCGCCCGCCGGATGTGGGCACGGATCGTAAAAGAACGGTTCGGCGCCACCAGCCCTCGCTCCATGGCCTGCCGCTACCACGTCCAGACCGCGGGCTCGTCGCTCACGGCCCAGTCGATCGACAACAACGTGGTCCGGACGACGGTCCAGGCCCTGGCGGCCGTTTTGGGCGGGGCTCAGAGCCTGCACACCAACTCCCGCGACGAAGCCCTGGCCCTGCCGACTGCGGAGGCCGCGCGTCTGGCGCTACGCACTCAGCAGATCCTGGCGTACGAGTCGGGCGTGACCGAGACGCCCGATCCGCTCGCCGGCAGCTACTACGTCGAGTCGCTGACGAACGAACTGGAAGCTGCGGCCAACGACTACCTGGCCGAGATCGACGCGCTCGGTGGCACCCTGGCCGCAATCGAGGCCGGCTACCAGCAGCGTCAGATTCAGGAGTCGTCCTACCAGGTTCAGAGAGCCGTGGAGAGCGGCCAGAAGATCGTCGTCGGCGTCAACAAGTTCCGCGATGAGGAGACCTCGACTCCGCCGCTGCAGCGCATCGACCCCGAGGGTGAACGGCGCCAGTGCGATCGCGTCCAGAAGGTCCGGGCGGAGCGTGACGCGGCGGCCTGGGAGTCCGCTCTCCGCCGACTCGAGGACTGCGCGCGGGGAGACGAGAACCTGATGCCGCCGATCATCGAGGCGGTCCAGGCCTACGCCACGGTCGGCGAGATCTGCGATCGATTGCGGGGCGTTTGGGGCGAGCACCGTGAGTTGATCACGGTTTGAGGCAGGGGAGGGTACGGGTCTGACCCGGAGGCCAAGGGTAGCTGCGAGCAGCTGCCACATCTGGAAGCCCTGGCAGCTGTCAGCAGCTGCTAGGATCAATACAGCAGGCCGGCTTGAGCGCGCCGGGCTTCGAGAAGAACGCCGTTTTCAGAGCGTGAGGCGGACGCCCCGGCGAGCGCATCCGCCGTTTTCGTACTATTGGCCTGGCGCCGACCGGCACGCCGCCCCTCAGCGCAGATCGAACGCCTGTCCGGTCCGCCACCCGTCTCGATAATCGCAGGAGTCGTCATGGATCAGCTCAAGTCCGCCCTGCCTGAGGGCCTGAGGATCGGCAAGATCCACCACGTCGCCATCATCGTGCGCGATCTCGAAGCCGTTCTCGATCTCTACCGGGACAAGCTTGGGCTCACGGTGGAGACGGTCATGTCGATCCCGTACGACCGCGTAACGATCGGCTTCCTGCCGGTGGGCGAGGTCAAGATCGAGCTCGTGCAACCCGACGACGACACGACGGGGGCGGCCAAGTTCCTCGAATCGAAAGGCGAAGGTTTCCACCACGTCTGCTTCGAGGTGCCGGACATCCAGGCCGCGCTCGACCGGCTCGCTGAGGACGGTCTCCAGCTCATCGACAGGACGGCTCGCAAGGGGGCCGAAGGCCCGGTCGCGTTCGTCCACCCCAAGAGCTGCCACGGCGTACTGGTCGAGTTGATCGAGGCGCCCGGCGGCCCGGCATGGACGAAGCTCGGCTACTGACCCCGAGGCACGCTGGTGGGTCGGAGGGCGATGTAACGTAAGAGCCCCGACGCCGGCTGTTGCCAGCGCCGAGGCCCACTTCCTGGCGACTTGACTTGGGCTGATGTCAAATCGGACAGCCGCTGTCGGCGCAGGGCTTGACCGTTAGAGCGCCCAGGGCATGAGTCGCCATATCGGGGTTGCGCGCTCGATGACGCGGCTCAGAACAGGGGCTTGACCGTGACCGTGCTGCTGGCGGACGTCGCCCCTAACAGAGCCTCTCCGGCGCCCGGGTCATCGTAGACGGCCCTCCAGAGCGACGTCGTGATCAGCCCGCTGGCAATAGCGGAGTAGACGCCCGGGGAATTCTGCGTCAGGACGATTCCAGGCTTGGTCCACGTCGTCCCGCCGTCTGTAGAGGTGATCAGGTACACCCTCCGGTTGGCGATCAGGTTGACTGCAACCGCCTGGCCGGTGGCGACCTTGAGAGTTGCAGTGAAGGTGACTGAACTGTCCCAGGAGACGGTCGTGCTCGCCGGCGCGAGCGTCAAGGAAACCTTGACGTTCGGGAGACACGGTGAGTAGGTGCTGGCCGTGCTCAGGACGCCGTACTTCTCCTGGAACGCCGCCACGTCGCACGTCCCGTAGTAGGTCTGGTTGTAGCCCGCCGTGCCGAGGGTCTTGGCCTGCGGTTGCATGACCGTGTACGTCGCGCCCGGTCCGACGTCGGTCGTCCAGGGGTAGTGTCCCAGGCCAAGGAAGTGGCCCATCTCATGCAACAGGATGGTCTTTGCCGTGTAGCAGCCGGAAACGGCGGCGACCTCGCAGTACTTCATCCATGTCGGCGTCCCTTGCTCACTGAACCAGATGGCACCAGCGGTCGTACAGGCGATCGTGGAGGCCGACTTTGGATCTTTGATGTTGCAGGCGACGGCCTGGGCGTGGGAGTACCCCAGCTTCAGCGTCGCGCTCGTCGCAGTCGTGTAGGTGAACCTGGGCAGATTGGCTCCGATCCAGTCCGGGCGACCGGCATTGGACAGAGCGAGGGTCGCTATCTCTTGCGTTATGGCGTTCCTCAGGGCCGTCTTGGTTGTGTCAGTGCCGTTGAAACTCGGGTCGAATGTGTAGGTGTACGAGTGGCCCGCGGTTAGCCCAGAGGCCCCTATCGGCGTCGGACCGTTCACCTGGGTTCCGAGTGCGGTGCCAGACAGAGCCATGACTGCCACGGCCGCCAACCCGAGCGATGCGGTTAACTTCCTGCCTGTCCGCAACCACCCAGAACACGAGATGCTCCTGCGCATGGTTTCCTCCCGGCAGGTGGACTCAACGAAACGAGCTATCGGCCTGGGGCAACCAGCCGGGCGGACTCGCTCGCCGCACACCACTCTCGTGCGTCCGCGCGCGAGCCCAGAGTGGTCGCCAACTGCCAGGGCATTGTGTTGGCCCCTTAAGCCAAGGGCCATGGGCCATGCTGAGTATCGGCCAAGTGGTGCGGCGGGCAAATCGTCGGCAGGTCGGCCCCGTGGACGGGTCGCCAGCTCGTCCGCGCCTGGGCTGGCTATGTCGCCCGGGCGAAGAGGACGTCCTCGGCACCCTCGACGCGACGGCGCAAGTCAACGAGATTGCAGGCCAGACGATCGGCGAGGTTCCGAACCGCCTACGCCCGGTAGCCGGCCTCGAGCAGCAGCCTGGGTAGCTGGGTGGGGGATTCCGCCACGCGCACACCCGCGGCCTTGAGAGCGGCGATCTTCTCCGCCGCGGTGCCCGAGCCACCCGAGATGATTGCCCCGGCATGGCCCATGCGCCGGCCCGGGGGCGCCGTCCGCCCGGCGATGAAGGCGGCCATCGGGACGCCCTTGAGGTGCTCGGCGGCGAACGCGGCCGCCTCCTCCTCCGCAGACCCGCCGATCTCGCCGATCATCACTATGGCGTCCGTCTCCGGGTCGTCGCGGAAGAGCTTGAGCACGTCGAGGAACGTCGTGCCGATGATTGGGTCGCCGCCGATGCCCACGCATGTCGACTGACCGAGCCCGGCATCGGTCATCGCCTGCACGGCTTCATAGGTCAGAGTGCCTGAGCGCGAAACTACACCCACGCGACCTGGCTTGTGGATCGAAGCCGGGATTATGCCCACCTTCGCCTGGCCGGGCGACGTGACGCCGGGGCAGTTGGGCCCGATGAGCCGAGCTCCGGCGCGCCGGGCCGCCTCTACGACAGGGATCATGTCGAGCGCGGGGATGCCTTCGGTGATGCAGACGATCGTCTTGATGCCGGCATCGATCGCCTCGAGGATCGCGTCCGGAGCGCCGGAGGCGGGGATGTAGATGACCGAAGTGTTGGCGCCGGCCTGCCTCACGGCCTCGGCCACGGTATCGAAGATCGGGACGGTGCCGTCGATGGCGGTCTGGCCGCCCTTGCCGGGTCGAGTGCCGGCGACGACCTTCGTGCCGTAGGCGATCGCAGCGCGGGTGTGGAACTCGCCCTCCCGACCGGTGATGCCCTGGACGACCAGACGCGTCTCGCGCCCCACGAGGATGCTCATCGTGCTGCCCCCTTGGCCATCGCTACCGCCTTCTCGGCTGCCTCATCGAGCGAGGCCGCCGTCTCGAACTTCGCCTCCTCGAGCAGGCGAGCCGCCTCGGCCGCGTTCGTGCCGACGATCCGCACGACCATCGGCACCTCGCGCGACTGCTGGGCGCGAGCCTCGATCAGCCCGGCCGCGACTTCGTCGCCGCGCGTGATCCCACCGAAGATGTTGACCAGGATCGCCTTGACCTTGGGGTCCGCCAGGATCAGCTCCATGGCGCCGCAAACCGTTTCGTGGCGGGCGCCTCCGCCGACGTCCAGGAAGTTGGCCGGCTCACCGCCGAAGTTCTTGACGAGGTCCATCGTCGTCATCGCCAGGCCGGCGCCGTTGACCATGCAGCCGATCGAGCCGTCCAGGTGGATGAAGTTGATGCCGAGCTTGCGGGCCTGGGCGTCCGTCGGGTCCTCTTCATCGAGGTCTCGCAGGGCCTCGAGCCCCTCATGCCGGGCCAGGCCGGAGTCATCGAGCGTGATCTTCGCGTCCAGGCAGACCAGACGCTGGAGCGGCTTTCCGTCCGGGCCCGTCTCGGCGACGATCGCCAGGGGGTTCACTTCGACCAGATCCGCGTCGTTGGCCCTCATCGTGGCGTACAAGCCCTGGGCGATGGCGACGAACGGATTGAGGAGGGGATCTCGCAGGCCGATGGCCAGCCCGAGGCTGCGCGCCTGGAAGGCCAGCAGGCCCAGCTCTGGGTCGGCCGAGACACGGTGGATCGCGCCCGGGTTCTGGCGCGCCACTTCCTCGATCTCGACGCCGCCCTCCGCCGAAGCCATCAGCACGATCCGGCGGCTGGCTCGGTCGATGATGGCACCGAGGTAGTACTCCTTGACGATCTCGGCAGCGGCACCGACCAGCACCTTGCGGACGGTGATCCCCTTGATGTCCATCCCCAGAATCCGTGCGCCGACCTCCCGGGCCTCAGCGGGGCTCGAGGCCAGCTTCACTCCGCCGGCCTTGCCGCGGCCGCCCACGAGAACCTGGGCCTTGACGACCACGCGACTCGCGCCGGAGGCGAAGAAGCGCTGGGCCGCCATCTTCACCTCATCCGGGTTGCGGGCCACTTCCCAGGGCGGCACGGGCAGTCCCTGGGCGAGCAAGAGCGACTTCGCGTCGGCTTCCTGGATCTTCACGCCGGCCACTCCCGATATCTGGCAGACGAGGGGCGGTACCGGATCCGCGGTGGCCCCCGGTGCAATTAACCGATCCTAGCAGGAGGCCACGCGGAGGGGTCGGGCGGCGCTCCGGAACCCCACTCCTTGCGTCGGTGTTCAGGCGGCGGCCGGCCCGAGTCGAGACCGGCGAACCGCCCGCCCGCTCGAGAGGCTCAAGCGGCCGAACCGGCGATCCTGGGTAGGCAGCCGCGCCTCCGGCTTGTGGCTAGAATTCGGCCCATGACCCAAACAGTGACGCTCATTCCGGGAGACGGCATCGGTCCCGAGCTCGCCGAGGCAACAAGGCGAGTCCTCGACGCCTCGGGCGTGAAGTTCGATTGGGAGGTCGTCGAGGCCGGCGAGGCCGTGATGGAGAAGGAGGGGACGCCGCTGCCGCAGTCCGTCCTCGACTCGATCATTCGTAACAAAGTCGCGATCAAGGGACCCATCACGACGCCGGTCGGGGTTGGATTTCGTTCCGTCAACGTGGCTCTGCGCCAGTCGCTCAACCTGTACGCGAACCTTCGGCCGGTCCGCTCCATCCCTGGCCTGAAGACGCGCTACGAGAGCGTGGATCTGGTCATCGTCCGTGAGAACACCGAGGACCTCTACGCCGGCATCGAGCACATGGTCGGACCGGACGCCGCCGAGAGCATCAAGATAATCACTCGCGCCGCCTCGGAGAGGATCGCCCGCTACGCCTTCGAGTACGCCGTCGCAAACGGCCGACGCAAAGTCACGGCCGTCCACAAAGCCAACATCATGAAGCTCTCAGACGGCCTCTTTCTGGAGAGCTGCCGGACGATCGCCGCCCTTTACGAAGGCCTTATCGCCTTCGAGGATCGCATCGTCGACAACATGTGCATGCAGCTCGTCCAGAAGCCCGAGCTGTACGACGTGCTGGTCCTGCCCAACTTGTACGGCGACATCGTCAGCGACCTGTGCGCCGGTCTCGTCGGCGGGCTGGGCGTGGCTCCGGGGGCAAATATCGGGACGGAGGCGGCGGTCTTCGAGGCCGTCCACGGCTCCGCCCCCAAATACGCGGGCCAGAATCGGGCCAATCCCACCGCGCTCATGCTGTCCGGCGTGCTGATGCTCCGTCACATCGGCGAGCAGGCCGCCGCCGAGCGCGTCGAGGCCGCCATTCGGGCGGTGATCGCCGAGGGCCGCACAGTCACGGTCGATCTCGGCGGCTCGGCCGGAACGAGCGAGTTCGCCGATGCGATCGTCGCCCGCTTGGAGTCGCCGGCCACCGCGGCCTGATCGCCCAAATCCGGATCGGTCGAGGTCCGGTCGCACAAGGTTCGGGAGGCGCAATGCTCCTGCTTCGCTATCGCGGCTCCGAGGGGATGCTGGCCTGGGCTTTCCATCGCATCTCGGGGATCGCCATCTGGCTCTTCGTCCTGCTCCACGTGCTGGACATCTACCTCGCCGGCGGCAACCCGAATGTGTACGACGACATCCTCAAGTTCTACGCCAGCACGCCCGGCCGGATCATGGAGATACTCCTTGGAGCGGCACTCCTGTACCACGGCCTCAACGGTCTGCGGATCATGGCCATGGACTTCTGGCCGCGGCTGACCGTCTACCACAAGCAGATCTGGTACGCGAACTGGATCATCTTCGTCGCCGTCGGCTTGCCGGGGGCGTGGTTGATCATCAAGCCGGCCCTGGGCCTGTAGGAGGAGCGGCGAGATGGCTCTGTATTCGCGCTCCGGCCGGCCCAAGCCCCAGAGCGGCGGCTTCGAGCTGGCCTCCTGGTACTTCATGCGAGTATCGGGCGTGGCCCTCTTCGTCCTTGCGTTCGCCCATTTCAGCCTCGAGCACTTCCTGTTCGATCCCAGTGAAGAGAGCGCCACCTGGATCTTCAACCAGCGTTGGAACAGCCTCTTCTGGCGCAGCTTCGACTGGCTGCTGCTGATGATGGTGGTGCTGCATGCTTTCCTTGGAATGCGCACCGTGACCATGGACTACCTCAAAGGCGGCCGCCGAACGCTGGCCTTGGCCACGCTCTATCTGGTCGGCGTCGTGGTCTTTGCCATGGGCACGATCGTGGTCATGTCCGTCCCTCTCACGATGCCGGGCTGACCGATGGACCACCCATTCGATGCGATCGTCGTCGGGGCCGGCGGCGCGGGCCTATGGGCCGCTCTGGAGCTTGCCCGCGAAGGCGTCAACACCGCCGTCCTCACGAAGCTCTATCCCACCCGTTCCCATACCGGCACCGCCCAGGGCGGTGTCTGCGCCGCTCTCGGGAACCTCGAGGAGGACCACTGGGAGTGGCACATGTTCGACACCGTCAAGGGCGGCGATTACCTGGTCGACCAGGACGCGGCCGAGGTGCTTGCCAACGAGGCGATCGAGACGGTCATCGAGCTCGAGCACATGGGCCTGCCGTTCAACCGCACCCCGGACGGCAAGATCGACCAGCGCAAGTTCGGCGGCCACACCAGCAATTACGGCGAAAAGCCCGTCCGGCGGGCTTGCTTCGCGGCCGACCGCACCGGCCACATGATCCTGCAGACCCTGTACCAACAGTGCATCAAGCACGGGGTCAAGTTCTTCGACGAATACCAGGTCGTGGACCTGCTCTTCGAGGGCGGCGAGCCCGCGCAAGACGGGCGAGCGGCCGGCGTCGTGGCCTATCGCGTGGCCGACGGGCAGCTCCACACCTTCCGGGCCAAGGCCGTGCTGATGGCCACGGGCGGCTTCGGGAGGATGTTCCGGATCACGTCCAACGCCCACAGCCTGACCGGCGATGGCGTCGCGCTGTGCTACCGCCACGGCATCCCGCTCGAGGACATGGAGTTCTTCCAGTTCCACCCGACCGGGATCGTGGGCATCGGCATCCTCCTCTCGGAGGCGGCCCGAGGGGAGGGCGGGACGCTCCTCAACGACCTGGGCGAGCGCTTCATGGAGCGCTACGCGCCCAAGCTGATGGAGCTGGCCCCCCGCGACATGGTCAGCCGGGCGATGTACCAGGAGATCAGAGCCGGCCGCGGCATCGGCGGCAAGGATTATCTGTATCTCGACGTGCGCCACCTCGGCCGCAAGGTCATCGAGGAGAAGCTGCCCGACATCACCGACTTCGCCCGCATCTACCAGGGTGTCGAGCCGCTCAAGGAGCCGATCCCCGTCCAGCCGACGGCTCACTATGCCATGGGCGGCATCCCGACGAACGTATTCAGCGAGGTCGTTCGCGACGAGAAGAACACGGTCGTGCCGGGCTTGTTCGCCGCCGGCGAGTGCGCCTGCGTCAGCGTCCACGGCGCCAACCGCCTGGGCACGAACTCGCTCGTGGACCTGCTGGTCTTCGGCCGGCGGGCGGGGCGTCAGATGGCCCGCTACGCAGGAACGGTGGAGCGGCCGCGGCCCATCGCCGATGCCACCGAGCCGGTCCACGCTCAGCTCGAGGCGATCCGCACGCGCGCGAGCACCGGCGAGTCCGTGGCGAAGATCCGCCATGAGCTGGCCGACGTGATGATGGACAAGGTCGGCGTCTATCGCGACGGCAAGCTCCTGACCGAGGCGCTGGCCAAGGTCCGCGAGTTGAAGGGCCGCAACGGCGCCGTCTCTATCTCAGATTGCGGAGGCGTCTTCAACACGGACCTGCTCGAGGCCAACGAACTTGGCTACCTGCTAGACCTGGCCGAGGTCACCGTCGTTGGGGCTCTGGCCCGGACGGAGAGCCGCGGAGCGCATTCGCGCGAGGATTTCCCCGAGCGCAACGACGCCAGGTGGCTGAAGCACACGCTTGCCTATCGTGGCACCAAGGGGCCGACTCTGAAGTACAAACCGGTCTCGATCACCCGCTTCGAGCCAAAGCCGCGGACGTATTGAGGCCGATGCCATGAACGTCGATCTGCGCATCCTCCGCTACGACCCCGAGCGGGACCCGGCTCCTCACTGGGAGAGCTATCCGGTCACCGTCGATCCGATGGATCGTGTCCTCGACCTGCTGATCAAGGTGAAGGCGGAGCAGGACGGCTCGCTCAGCTTCCGGCGCTCCTGCGGACACGGCATCTGCGGCTCGGACGCGATGCTCATAAACAACCGCAACCGGCTCGCCTGCCGCATTCGAGTCGACCAGCTCGGCCGCAAGATCTCGGTCGCCCCACTGCCCGGCCTGCCCGTCGTCAAGGACCTGGTCGTGGAGATGAGCGGCTTCTTCGGCAAATACCGCTCGGTAAAGCCATATCTCATCAACGAGCAGCCCGAGCCCGAGCGCGAACGGCGCCAGAGCCAGGAGGATCGGGCCCGCTTCGACGACACGACCAAGTGCATCCTGTGCGCCGCGTGCACGAGCTCCTGCCCGTCTTTCTGGGCCCGGCCCGACTACGTCGGTCCGGCGGCGATCGTCCAGGCCCACCGCTTCATCTTCGACTCTCGAGACGAGGGCGCGGCCGAGCGACTGGAGATTCTCTCCGACGAGGACGGCGTGTGGCGGTGCCGGACGATCTTCAACTGCGTCGACGCCTGCCCGCGCGGCATCAACATCACGCGCGCCATCCTCGAAGTCTCTTCGGCGATCGTGGGGCGACGAGGCTGAGCGGGCCGTCGGATCCGGAGTGGGACTCTCTCTGGAACTCGGTCGGCGCCGAGGCCGAGGGACCGTCCGCGCCCACGGCTTCCACGCCCGAAAAGCCGGCCGCCTCGAGCGCGGCCGGGCAGGCGCGGCTCATCGTTCGAACCGACGGCGCCGCCCGCGGGAACCCCGGTCCGGCTTCGCTCGGGGCCGTCTTGATCGATGCCGCGACGGCTGGCGCCCGTCGTCCCGGCGCGGCGCCGATCGCGTCGATCTCGGAGTACCTGGGCGTTCAGACGAACAACGTGGCCGAGTACACGGCGGTGCTGCGGGCGCTCGCCCTGGCCGCGGAGCTCGGCGCAGGCGAAGTGGAGATGCTGCTCGACTCCAAGCTGATCGTGGAGCAGCTCCACGGTCGCTGGCGGGTCAAGGACGCAAAGCTGATCCCGCTCCACGCCGAGGCGAAGGCGCGGCTCGCCCGCTTCGCCCGCTGGAGCGCCACGCACGTGCCCAGGGCCCAGAACCACCAGGCGGACGCGCTCTGCAACGAGGCGATCGATCGAGCGCAAGCCGGCGGCGCGCGAGTTGTCGTGGCTCGGCCGAAGTAGGGGAGCGCGCCCGTGCGGCCCCGGTAGACGCGACGGCCTGCCTTTGCGTGCCGGCCGCTACACGACCTTTAGACCCACGATGCCGGCTGCCGGCTCCGGGAACTGCGGGTTCAGCTCGTCGATGGCGTCGGCCACGATCTCGCTGATGGCCAGATTGCGCAGCCAATTGTGATTGGCCGGGATCAGCTGCCAGGGCGCGAAGTCGGTGCTCGTCTCGGCGAGCATCTCCTGGAACGCGACCTGGTACTGGTCCCAGAACTTACGCTCCGCCACGTCTCTCAGCGAGAATTTCCAGCGCTTGGTCGGATCGTCCACCCGGTCCTGGAAGCGTTGACGCTGGGTGTCCTTGTCGATGGCCAGGAAGAACTTGAGGATCGTCACGCCTTCCTGGGTGAGCATGAGCTCCCAATCGCGGATTTCGGCGTAGTGGCGCCGCCACTGCCGCTCCGGCTCCAGGTTGTGGACGCGAACGATCAGGACCTGCTCGTAATGGCTGCGGTTGAAGATGCCGATCTGGCCCTTGCCCGGTAGCGCGGCCTCGATTCGCCAGAGATAGTCGTGGGCCAGCTCTATCGGCGTCGGCTCCTTGAATGAAGTTACCGGCGTGCCCTGGGGGTTGAAGGCTCCGGCGATGACGCGGATGGTGCCGTCCTTGCCCGCGGCATCGATCCCCTGGAGCACGATCAGGACGGCGTGCTTGGCCTCGGCATAGATGCGGATCTGGAGGTCTGTCAGGCGGGCGAGGTTGGCGGCGAGAACCTTGTCGGCATCGACTTTCTGGCGACCGAAGGTTTCGCCGCAGTCGAACTTGGCGAGGTTGACCTGTTCGCCCCGCTTGATGCGCGTGAGCTCGCGCAGGCTCTGCTGGGATTCCTTCTTTGCCATTGCCGCGCTCCTGCCGCTGCGATCGTGGGATTCAGTGGGCATCGTAATGCCGCCGGCCGCGAGCGGCTGCGCTCGGTTCGTTTCTCAAGCCCTGATTCGAAGGCGATATCGAACCTCGATCGCGGATGCGCCGGCCAGCTCCAGCTCCTGGCGGCCGCCGTCCGGTTGCCAGCCCTGGGCCTCGTAGAAGGCGCGAGCCGGCGCGTTGTCCCGGAAGACCCACAAGACCGTGGTCTCCGCGCCACGGGCACGCCAGAACTCGGTGGCGGTCTCCAGCAGGGCCCGCCCGAGTCCGTGGCGCCACAACTGGGGGAGCACGTAGAGGGCGTAGACCTCCGCGGCGGGGAGTGGCACGTCATCGTCCCGTGGTGGGCCGCTGCTCACGAAGCCTGCGACTTTGCCCGCGCGTTCGGCGACCCAGGCCGGCAGGCCACCCTCTGCGTCCTCGAGCCAGGCTCGCCATGCGGCTTCGCCGGCCGCAACTGTCAGGCCCGCCAGGAAGTCGTCCGGCAGGATGCCGCTGTAGGCAGCCTGCCAGCCCCGCACCCGCACCTCGGCCATGGCGCGGGCGTCCGCTGGGCCGGCTCGGCGCACCAGGGGCAGGGTCGACTCGACGTCGCGCTCCCGTCCAGCGTCCACCATCGCCTCCGCGTCGATTTCGAGACCGATTTGGCCGACCGTGCCGGCTGGACTAGAATGCCGCCCGGCGAGTCGGCCGGACGATCGCGCGCTCCCGGCTTCGGTCGGGGGCGCGAGGAAAGTCCGAGCTCCTCAGCGCAGGGTAGCGGGTAACGCCCGTCCGCCGTGAGGCGAGGACCAGTGCCACAGAGACGTAGCCGGGCTCGGGGCAACCCGAGAACGGGGTGAAACGCGGCAAACTCTGCTCGGAGCAAGGCCAAATAGGAGGACGCGGTTCGGGAGTTCGGGCAACCGGGCGCTCGAACGGAAGAGGTCGCGCTGCCCAGTCCTCGGGTCGGCCGCTTGAGCCGTCGGGTAACCGGCGGCCAGAGATGGATGATCGTCGCTGCGACGCAGGTCGCGGCACAGAACTCGGCTTACAGGCCGGCTCGCCGCCATTCTGTCAGCCCAACGAACGGCGCGTTGCCCACCTGAAAGGGCCGGCCGAAGGACTGTCCAGGGCCGCTTCAATCCTCGTCGGGTCTGAACACGTGATCGGCCTGGCACGGAGCGCACACGGCTGAACTAGAGTCGAGGTCGCCCAGCGGTAGCGGGAGCCGGCGGTCGGGGTAGAGGCAATTCACCTCGTAGGTAGCTCGGCCTGCGATGTCCACGCGGCTCAGGCGCCGGAAGGTGCAGCGGCGTATCCGTGGCGCCGTCCCGGCGACGGCGACGGGCGAGAGTTCGGTGATGCGCTGTGGCAGGGCCATCAAAGCTGTACGGGACCTCCGGAGGAACGGCAGGCTAGCATCGAATCTGCCGCTACGGCAAGCGTCGAAAGGTACTAGACTGCCGGGCGGCGGCTGTCCGGACCGAGTGGCCGGGGTCGATCTCGATGGTCAGGAGAGAGCGTGGACGCACGCGGAGGGTCCAACGGCGACGGGCGGGACGATCAAGTTCTGCCCGATCAAGACGGGCCGAGGCTCGGGCGCGGACGCGGGGCGGGCAGGGGTAGCGTCGGCGGCGGCGATCCTCTCCTGATGGCCGTGCCGAAAGGCAGCGGCGAATCGGACCTGATCGGGGCCGCGACGCAGGGCACCTCGTCCGAGGACCTCGACCAATCGGACGCCTTCACAGGCTGGGCCGACACGGCTTCCGGCGCCAACGCCCCGGTTGTCTGCAAGTTCCTGCGGAGCATCGGCCCGGATGGCAAGCTCTTCGAGCCTGGCGGGGAGGCCGTCCCCACTCATCGCTGCGCCGCCTTCGGCGACCCGCTGCCGCTCTCGCTGCGGCAGCAAGAGCTCGTTTGCCTGCAGCGCGTCCACGTCAGCTGCCCTCGGTACATGCGAGGGACCCTGCTGGCCGAGGAATCGGCGACGGCTGCCGCCGAGGCCAAGCCACGTTCGGGGATGCCCTACCTGACCATCGCCGGCCTCGCGCTGGTCGCGCTTGCCGGTGCCGTGCTCATTGCCGTGATGCTGGGGGTCCTGCCCGGCTCCTCGAGCGGCGCAAACCCTAGCGCAGCCTCCCCTGTGGCGGCGACCAGTGCCAGCGGGACGCCCACGGCCGCACCCACGCTGACGGCCGTGCCGACGCCGACCGACACACCTGCCCCGACGGCCCCGCCGTCGGCGTCGCCCAGCCCTACGCTCGCGCCCACGCCGGTCCCGTCCGCGACCTGGCCCCCCGGCGCGACCGCGTCCCGAATGAATCTGGTGGTGCCCTGTCCGGGCCAGACCAACTGCTACATCTACACCGTCAGAGGGCCGGGCCCGAGCGGAAACGGATCCAAGGTGGCGGACAGTCTCCCGAACGTCGCGCGATTCTTTGGGGTCGATATCAACAAGATCTACGCGCTGAACGCCTGGGCCAGGTCCGGCATCCACCCGGGCGACAAGCTGAAGATTCCGCCGCCGACGCGCTGACGCGACAAGGAGCGCCTGAGTAGCCCGGCGCCCCGCGGTCCTTCGCCTCAGGTCGCTCCACGATTGCGGCCGCCTCGTCGGTCGAACCTCAATATGCCGCGCCGCCGGGCTCCGGCACGCCAGCGCTGGATCGAACGGCTCAGGAGCGGGCCGGAATCGCCGAAACCTACGGCAGTAACCGTCTCCGACTGGCCGGGGCGTCGCGCCGACGCACCAGATTCCTATCGGAGCGCCGCCGCAAACCGGCGAACGACCTGGACCCGGCGGTCGACCGGCACCGCCGGGCCGCCTGAGGCCGGTCGTTCCGTCTGCCCGGCGATCGCGCTCGGACCTACCCGGTCGAATTGGGCGGCTGCGAGGGGGTACCGCGCCGGGCGGGCCCTATGGCACTGGCGACGGCAAGGCCTCGAACGCGCAAGATAGGGGCGAGCCCGGCTCGTCCGCCGGGCGACGACAGGAGTCGCGGCGATGACGATCGGTTGGCAATCGGGCATGGAGACGGGCGCTCCGCTTCTCGATGCCCAGCACCGGTCGCTCGTCGAGCGGGCTGCCGCGCTGGTTGCAACTATCGAGCGGGGCAGCGAGCGGCCAGTCGTGGAACGGGCCCTGCGCGAATTCGGCAACTACTCCGTTCGCCACTTCTCGATGGACGAGGACTGCAGCCTGCGGGGTACCTGCCCGGCGCTCGAGTGGAACGGCATGGCCAGGGCAGAGCTGATCAGGATCATGGCCGGCTTCCGCCAGTCGTTTGAGCGGGGCGGAGCCACGCCCGATCTGGCCGAGAGTCTTTCGTGCCAGCTCGCCGATTGGGTCGCCCGTTACATCCCGGGACCGACCAGCATGGTTCGCCCGTGCGCTACGAGCCCGCGCTAGCGAACAGCCTGGCAAAGCCCGAATAGGCTCGCAGAGGGATCACCTCGAAGTCGATCAGTTCGGCCGCCACCATCGGTAGCGTCGCCAGGATCTTGCGGGCGTCATCCACGCCGCCGCACTCAAGGATCAGCACCGCTGCCGGTTCGTCCGCTCGAAAGAAGAGTTCGCGGATTGATCCGGCCTGATGCAGCTCCCACGCTCGACGAGCCTCGTCCGCCGACAGCTGCGACGTGAATCGACTGTCGACCACGCCGGGGACCGGCCGCTCGATGGCCAGGATGCGCGTCGGACGCCTCCGCGTTCTGCAATCGCCGCCGCGGCAACCGACGCGCGAATTGTGGCGTGCGCGGCGCCCTTCCGCCGGCCGGGCGCTTGGGGTGGCCTCGCCCTGCGGGCCTTTGAGGAACGCTCGTTGACGTGTGTCCGGGCGGGTGTATGATCCGCCAAGTGGCGAATTGTGGTGGTTGGTGGTAAAGAGTGAAGGCATTGCCCTAGAACAGACCCACCAGGTGGGGACGGAACCCGATCGGGGCGCCGAATGGGGCCCGCATCCACGAGCCACCGGCCACAACGGAGACGCGGCGTTCCGCGGACAGACGAGCAGGCGACGGATCGATGTTCACCGGCGAATACAGGCACTCGGTGGACTCCAAGGGTCGGGTTGCCATCCCGATTCGGTTCCGCGCGCCATTGGGCGAGGGCGCGATGCTGGCCCGCTGGGTGGACGGCTGCGCCGCGATCTTCCCCAGGTCTTCGTTCGAAGATCTGGCCGAGAAGGTTTCAAAGCTGCCGATCTCAGACGAACGCGCTCGGGCCTTCTCGCGATTCCTATTCTCCGGTTCCTTCGAGGTCGAAACCGACCAGCAGGGCCGGATCCTGCTGCCGGCGGCGATCAAAGAGTGGTCCGGGGTCGGCGCGGACGCCGTTGTGGTCGGCGCGAGAGATCACGTCGAGATCTGGGACCCGGGTCGGTGGGCGAAGTCGCAGCAGGCCGTCAACTCGGCCGACGCGCTCGCCTCGCACCTGACCGGGTTGGGCATCTAACGATGAATGGCAACTTCCGGGATCCGCTCGGGTCGGCTCGCGACGACGAGTCCGTCGAATGCTCTCCCGAGGGGGGCGCCGAAAGGGAGGTAGGGCACCTGCCGGTGATGGTGGACGAGGTACTTGACACACTCGCCGCCAACGCCGACAGCCTCCAAATCGACGCCACCCTCGGTGGAGCCGGCCATGCCGAGCGGATCCTGGAGTCCAGCGCTCCTGATGGCCGCCTCCTCGGCCTCGACGCCGACGGGGCGGCCATCGCCAGGGCTCGACGACGTCTGGCGCGCTTCGGCGATCGAGCCGTCTTTCGCCAGTCCAACTTCCGCGAGCTGGCGCAGGTCGCGCCCGAGGCCGGGTTCGGAGCCGTCGACGGACTGTTCATGGACCTCGGGCTTTCGAGCTACCAGCTCGGTGACGTTGAGCGCGGCTTCGGCTTCCGGGCCGGCGGGCGCCTCGACATGCGCTTCGACACCAGTCGTGGCCGCCCGGCCGCGGACCTGCTCGCGACCATGGATGCCCGCGAACTGACGGCGCTCTTCCGCAAGTACGGCGAGGAGCCCTTTGCCGGGCGCATCTCGCGGGCAATCGTCGAGACCCGCGCCCGGACGCCGATCGAGACCGCCGAGCAGCTCGCCGGGTTGGTCGAGCACGCGGTGCCGGGGAAGACCCGCGGCCGGCGAATCCATCCCGCCACGCGTGTCTTCCAGGCTCTCCGGATCGCGGTGAACGACGAGCTCGGGGCCCTCGAGGCCGGACTCGCCGCGTCGCTGGCGCTGCTCCGGCCGGGCGGGCGCCTCGTGGTCCTGAGCTACCACTCCCTGGAGGACCGCATCGTCAAGCGCTTCATCGCGACCGAGCAGCGGGGCTGCATCTGCCCGCCCGAGGTCCCCGTCTGCGTCTGCGGCCGCCAGCCACGGCTTCGATCTCTCGGTCGGTCGCGCACTCCCGGCGCCGCCGAGATCCAGGCCAACCCGCGCTCCCGCAGTGCGCGTCTACGGGGCGCGGAGCGAGTGGCCGCATGAGCGCCGAGCTGGAAGGCGGAATCCAATGAGCAAGCGGCATCAGTCCAGCCGCCGCCGAAGCTACGGCCGCCGCCAGCACGAGCTAAACGAGCTGCGCGAGCTGCACGATCGGGCGGATCGACCCGCTGGCATCGTCCAGTGGCTGGTCGAGTCCGATTCTTCCCAGACCGAACAGCCCTGGAGCGCCGGGCCGGCCAGCCGCGGGGCGGCCGGCCACTGGCTCCAGCTTCAAGGGATCGATTAGATGGCCGTTTACGAGGGCGCTCGGCCGCGCTCCACGTTCTTTCCGCGCCGGCGCCTAGAGGCCCCCCTCCTCCGCCCCCAGGCGCCAGCGCTTCCGCGCCGGCGGTCCCGCGTGGCCATGCGCGCCAACCGCCGTCCACGCACAGTGGGTTTCATCATGGGCGCGATCGTCGTTGCCTTCCTGCTCAGCTTCTTCTCGCTCGTCCAGACAGTTCGCGTCTCGACCAGCGGCTACGACATGGCCGTGCTAAACGAGGATTACCTGCAGCTCCAGAACCAGCAGCAGCAGATCGCCTCCGACATCGGCCGCGTCGGTCGCCAATCCGCAATTACCCGCCAGGCTGTTGCCGACGGCTTGAGCCAGCTGCCCGCGCCAGTAGTCCTGCCGGCCCGCTAGGAGGCGGGACAGATGCTCGGCCGAACCGACTCTCGGGCCCGCCTCCTCCTGATGTTGCTGGCCGTGATCGTTGTCGCGACCGGCATGACGGCGCGCCTGGCCTACTGGCAGATCGGCCAGCGACAGAACCTGACGCAGATTGCCGCCCAGGGGACGATCCAGACGGAGACGATTCCGCAGCAGCGGGGCACGATCTACGATCGGACCGGGATGATCGTGCTCGCCCAGACCATCAACCTGTATCGCGTCATCGGCGACCCGCACGACCTCACGGACGCCCAGAAGGTCCACACGACCGACGCCCTGGCCGACTATCTCTCCCTGAGTGACGAGGACGCGGGCAAGATCCGGACCGCGATGGCCAGCGAGTCCTACTACGTCCTTCTCGCGACCGATGTGAGCTCGGACGTGGTTCAGGAGATGCGCAAGGACATAGCCGCCGGCGGCCTGCCGGGCATCTCGTTCGAGGAGCAGCCGGTCCGCGTCTATCCGCAGGCCGGCGGGGCGCCGAACACTTCGCTGGCCTCCCAGCTCCTCGGCTTCGTGAATGCCGCCGGCCAGGGGCAATACGGGATCGAGCAGAAGTACGACTCAGTTCTAGCCGGTCGGCCCAAGGTGGTTCAGATCGACCCGACCGTCGCTGGGCCGGACGGAACGCAGATCGTCGATGCCGGAACGCCCGGCCAGGACATCCGCACGACCATCGACGCCAGCCTGCAGCTCCAGGTGGAGCAGGAAGTCTTCGCCGCCTGGATCGCCGACAAGGCCAAGACAGTGTCCTCGGTCGTGATGGACCCCAAGACCGGTGAGGTCCTGGCGGAGGCGAGCTACCCCGCCTACGACGCCAATTCCTACTCCCAGGTCGCGGACCAGAACCCGGACCTGTTCATGGATCCGGTCGTCACCAGGGCCTACGAACCGGGATCGGTACTCAAGATGCTGACGACCTCCGCTGCCCTGCAGACGAGGACGACGCTGCTGACGACCCCGATCGATGACTACGGCGTCCTCAAGTTGCCCGACGGCCAGGAAGTCGCCGACGCCGATCGCAAAGCCAAGGGCTGGCGGACATTCGCCTACATGGTGGCCTACTCCCGCAACGTCGGCCTGTCGCAGGTGGCCTTCCGGCTCGGCAAGACCACGGCCGCTGCCTCCAAGGTGCTGTACCAGACGTGGCACAACTACGGGATCGGCCAGAAGACCGGGATCGACGTCGCCGGAGAGGTATCCGGCATAGCGCGCGATCCCAGCGTCGACCCGTGGGCGAAGATCGACCTCGCCAACGCCTCGTTCGGCCAGGGCGTCGCGGCGACGCCGATCCAGGTCACGCGTGCATACGCGGCGATGGTCAACGGCGGCATCATGGTGACGCCCCGGGTCGTCCTTTCGGATGCCAAGATCGGCGAGGCCGCGGTCGTCACACAGACGGGTCCGCAGGTAATAAGCGCCAGTCTGTCGAAGAGCCTGACCAATCTGATGGAATACGTCGTGACGGTAGTCCCGTCGTACGCACAGCGCACCTACATCAAGGGCTACTACGTCGGCGGAAAGACGGGTACGGCGCAGATCTGGGATACGAACCTCGACGGCGGCCAGGGTGGCTGGAAAGTCAATGACTACAACTACAGCTTCTACGGCTGGGTTGGGCACAGCCAGCCGGACCTTGTCATCGGCACCGTGATCTTCGAAGGGACGCCCACGCTCATCAAGCAGGGCGTTCTCGACATGCCCGTCCAGTCCTACGAACTGTTCCGCCGGATCGCGACGGACGCGGTGACTACCGAGCGGATCCCGCCCAACCCCGACGGGCCGGCGCCCCCAGGAACAAAGAAAGCGACGCCGGAGGGGTGACGGCCGCATCCGGTACCGAGCACGGTTGGCTGTGCGACACTGGCAAGGTGACCGAAGCCCGCCAACCGGAGTCTCGGCCCGGAGCGGGGCCGATTCCCCTGACCGCCGCCGAGATAGCCGCCGTCACCGGTGGCCAGCTTGTCCTTGCCTGCGCACGACCGATATCCGGCGTCGCCGTCGACTCGCGTCTGGTCCGACCGGGGAACCTCTTCGTCGCTCTTCCGGGCGAGCGGACTGACGGCCATCGGTTCATCGCTGCCGCCCTGGCGCACGGCGCCGCCGCGCTTCTCGTGTCTGAGTTTCCGGACGAGAGCGCCGGGCTGGCGCGCGGGGCCGCGTCCGCGATCGTCGTGCCGGATACTCTGCTCGGCCTCCACCTCGTCGCCGCGGCCTGGCGACGGCGCTTCTCGCCGCTCGTCATCGGAGTGACCGGCAGCATCGCCAAAACCTCCACCAAGGAGGCCGTCGCCACCGTCCTGGCCGAGCGTTTCGTGACCCTGAAGAGCGAGGGGAACGCCAACAACGAGATCGGCCTGCCGCTCATGTTGCTGCGGCTGGGTCCGGAGCACGAGGCGGCCGTGCTGGAGATGGGCATGTACGTCGGTGGCGAGATCGCCGAGCTGGCGGCTATCGCGCGGCCGGCGATCGGAGTCGTGACGGCCGTTCGTGAGGTCCATCTCTCGCGCATCGGCTCGATCGAGGCAGTGGAGCGAGCCAAGGGCGAGCTCGTTGAGGCGCTTCCCGCCGGCGGAGTCGCGGTTCTCAACGCCGACGATCCGCGGGTGGTCCGGATGCGCGACCGCACCGCCGCAAGGGCGCTGACCTACGGTTTCGCGCCCGCAGCGGACGTGCGGGCCGAGGATGTCGTCGCGGCGGGCCTGGACGGGATGTGCCTCACGCTCGTCACGCCGGTGGGGCGGGTTCGGATCGCCATTCCCGCCCTGGGCCGCCACGGCGTCCACAACGGTCTGGCTGCTGCGGCCGTGGGGATCGCCGCCGGGCTGGACCTCGACCTGATCGCCAAGGGGCTCCGCCGCGGCTGGGGGGCGCCTCACCGCGACCAGATCGTGCGCGCCGGCAGCCTCACTATCCTCGACGATTCGTACAATGCCTCTCCAGCGTCGATGATCGCCGCGCTCGAGCTGCTGGCCACTCTCCCTGGCCGGCACGTGGCGGTCCTGGGCGAGATGCGGGAGCTCGGTGAGGCACACGATCGGAGCCACCGCGAGGTGGGCGCGGCGGCCGCCGGCCTGGCGGATGTCATAGTGGTGGTGGGCCAAGAAGCGGCCGGTATCGTGGCCGGGGCAGCCTCGCTTGGCGAGGCGGTCGTGGCGGTGCCGGACCGAGACGCGGCCATCGCCGTCCTGCGGGAGATACTCCGGCCGGGCGACGCGGTCCTGGTGAAGGCTTCGCGAGGGGCGGAGCTCGAATCGATAGTCGAATCGCTGGCGGCAGACCGGGGGAGTTGGGCAGGCGACGCCGCGGCCGGGTCCGGGCCGGCGGCGTCGAGTGGAGCCGTGGAGGATGACCGTTGAACGCTCACGGTGTCGTGTTCATCCAGGGGCTGCTGCTGGCATTCGCCTGCGTGGTGATCCTGATGCCGCCGTACATCCGGCTGCTGCACTGGCTTGGCATGGGCAAGAAGATCCGCGAGGAGGGGCCCGGATCGCACCTGGTCAAGCAGGGGACGCCCACCATGGGCGGCGTCCTGCTCGTGGCCGTCATCCTCGCCCTCGCCTATGTCTTCGACGCTATGGACGCCTCGACCTACTCGCCCCTGGTCGTGCTCGCGCTCGTCGGCGTTCTCGGCGCGGCCGACGACTTCCTGAATGCCCGCACCGGCATCGGCATCAGGGGCCGCCAGAAGATCGTGTGGCAGACAGTCGTGGCAATCGGCGTCGCCATCTACGTCCAGAACCACTTCGGCTTCAACGGCGTCCGCATCCCGTTCGTCGGCGACGTGGAATTGACCTCGGTCGTCCAGATCCCGTTCACCGACCGTGGTTTCGAGGTAGGGGCACTCTTCTTCATCATCGTCGCCGTGGTGGCCATCGTGGGTGCCAGCAACGGCGTCAACCTGACCGATGGTCTCGACGGCCTGGCCGGCGGCACGCTCGCCTTCGCCTTCATCAGCTACCTGATGATCGCCCTGCTCAACACCCCCGTCCAGCCGAACCTCGCTCTGGTGTGCGCCATCGTGGTCGGGGCGATCCTCGGCTTCCTGTGGTTCAACGTTCATCCGGCCCAGGTGTTCATGGGCGACTCGGGCGCTCTATCCCTGGGAGGCATGCTGGCCGTGGTGGCGCTCCTCACCGGCCAGATCATGATCCTGCCCTTGATCGGCCTGATATTCGTGGTCGAGACGGCCTCCGACATCATCCAGGTCGGCAGCTTCAAGCTTCGCCACAAGCGCGTCTTCCGCATGGCGCCGCTGCATCACCACTTTGAGCTGGGGGGCTGGGACGAGGAAAAGGTGACGATGCGGTTCTGGATCGTCGGCGCGCTGGCGGGGATGCTAGGGGTGACGCTCTTCGTCTCCTCGATCCCCAACTCGATCCCCAAGTAGGCAAGCCGTGGCACGAAGCATCGTCGAACTCGATCGCCTGACCGCCGCGGGCGTCCGCTGCGGCGCGCTCGACGAGCGGTCGGTCACGGTGCTGGGGCTGGCCCGCAGCGGGATCGCCATGGCGCGCTTCTTCGCCGATGCCGGAGCGCACGTGACGGTCTACGACGGCAGGACGGCTGCCGATCTGGGATCGGCGATCGAAGCCCTTGGCGGGCGACCGATCGACCTGGCCCTCGGGCCGCAGGTCGATCCGGCGAGCGCCTGGTCCTCGGCCGATCTGGTCGCGACGTCCCCGAGCATCAACCCGGACTTCCCGACGGCCGAACCCCGCCTGCGGGCTGCTCTTGTGGCGCTGGTCGAGGCCCACCGCGCGGATCCCCTGGGGGCGCCTGTGCTGGTGAGCGAGCCCGACCTCGTCCTGAGAATGTGCCCCTGCCCGACGATCGGGGTCACGGGCACGAAGGGCAAGACGACCACCTCGTCGTTGATCGCGGCGCTGCTGGCCCAGGACCCGGCGCACCCGGCCATCCTGGGCGGCAACATCGGGATCCCGCTCGTCGAGCGGCTGACCGAGCTCACGCCCGAACACCGGGTCGTCATCGAGCTGTCCGAGCTCCAGCTGCCGACGCTCTCTCGCGGGACGACGGTGGCCGTGTATACGAACGTGACCTCCGATCATCTCGATCGCCACGGATCCCTGGCGGCATACAGGGCCGTGAAGCGGCGCCTGGCCGAGCTTGTGGATCCCGCCGGCGCGCTCGTCCTCAACGCCGAGGATCCGGTCGTGAGCGCGTACGCCGAGTTGCATAGGGCGCCGGTCGTCACGTACCGGCGCGGCCGGCCGCTGCCGGGCGGACTGGGCGTGGAAGACGGCTGGATCGTGGCCGCGGGCGTAGGGCGGCTGCCTGTGGCCGGCGGTGGCGCGGCGCAGCTGGCGGGCAGCCGCCGCATCATGCCGATCTCCGAGCTCGCCATCCCCGGCGACCACAACGTCTCCAACGCCCTCGCGGCCGTCGCCGTGGCACTCTTGTTCGGTCTGCCCGCCGGGAAGATCCGCCCCGCCGCCGCCGCATTCGCCGGAGTCGAGCACCGCCTCGAGCAGGTCGCGACCGTCAACGGCGTGCGCTTCATCAACGACTCACAGGGGACGCAGCCGGACGCTGTCATCGCGGCTCTCCGGACATTCCCCCGGCCGCTCGTGCTGATCGCGGGCGGGCGCGACAAGGGTGTGGATCTGTCCGGTTTGGGTCCGGTAGCGGCCGAGCGGGCCGACGCGGCGGTGTTGATCGGCGAGTCGGGGTCGTCGCTGGCCGAGCTATTCCGCAAGAGCGGGATGGCCCGCGTGGAGCAGGCGAGCAGCCTTGCGGAGGCCGTCGAGCTGGCGGATTCGATTGCCCGCGAGGCGCTGGCGGCGCTGGCCTCACGCCCGGCTACGGCGGGTGCCGGCGGCAAGACCGCCGCCGGACCGGCGACGGTTCTGCTCAGTCCGGCCGCGGCCAGCTTCGACATGTTCGTCGATTACGCCGCCCGGGGCGCTGCCTTTCGGGCGGCGGTGGATGCCATCGCCCGGCGCCGCACCGTCGTGAGGTCCCGTCGATGAGGGATTTCGTGGCCGCTCCCGTCGGTCGCCGCCACGAGCCCGTCGAGCTGGAGCGGCTCAGTCGCGCCGGCGGTCGGAGATCCGGCGCCCGGGATCTGCCGGTTCGGCCGCCGGCCGTTCGACCGAACGCCCTCGCACCGAAGGGCGGCCCCAAGCGGGAGCTCCACGATCCGGATTGGGTGATCGCCGTGGCCGTCACCGCCCTCGCCGCCGTCGGCATCCTGATGGTCTACTCGGCCTCCGCCATCGAGGCGTACGCGAACAGCCGGAACACCTTCCAGATGGTGGTGCCGCAAATCGCGGCCGGCCTGGCCGGACTGGCGACCATGATCGTCCTGGCGCGCATCGACTATCGGTATCTGCGCAAAGTCAGCCTCGTGATGGCGGTCGGGGCCCTGGTGCTGCTGGTGTTCGTCATGATCCCGAAGATCGGCGTCTCCGCCAACGGCGCGTCGCGCTGGATCCAGATCGGCCCATTCTTCGAGATCCACCCCGCGGAGATCGCAAAGCTCGCCCTGGTCGTCTACCTCTCGCACTGGCTGGCGACGCGCGGCACCCAGATCAGGAGCTTCTTCCACGGCACCGTGCCGTTCTGGATCATCGTCGTGCCGTTCGTCGTCCTGATCGCGCGTGAGCCCGATCTGGGGACGACCAGCGTTGTCGTGCTCATCGCCCTGGCCCTCTTTTACGTGGCCGGGTGCAACATCCTGCACCTCGGAATGGCGCTGGCAGGGGGCATCGCCGGCGGCGCGATGCTGGTGATGTCCACCGGCACGTACCCGCTGACGCGGATCCAGGCTTTCCTCGACCCATGGTCAGATCCGCAAGGGGCCGGCGCTCAAACCATCAGCGGCCTGGAGGCGCTCGCCGCAGGAGGGCTCTTCGGCACCGGCCTCGGCAACGATCGGATTCCGGTGCCCCAGGACTACAACGACTTCGTCTTCTCCGTCATCGCCCAGGAGTTGGGATTCGTAGGCGGGATGGTCGTCATCGCCCTGTTCGTGGCGCTGGCCTGGGCCGGCATCCGGACCGCGCTTCGGGCGCCCGACACCTTCGGCGGCCTCCTGGCGGCCGGGATCACGGCCTGGATCTCCTTCCAGGCGATCATCAATATCTGCGTCGTTCTCATGCTCGTGCCGGTCACCGGCATCACTCTTCCATTCGTGTCCCAGGGCGGCTCGTCGCTCATCGTGAGCTTCGCGGCGGTGGGGATCCTGCTGTCTATCTCTCGCGAAACCGTGGAGCGAGGTTGGGTCAATGCGTCTGTTGATCGCGGGCGGGGGTACGGGAGGACATATCTACCCGGCTCTCGCAGTAGCTCGATCGTTGCAGGCCCGACCGGCCGCGCCTGAGCTGGCCTGGATCGGCGGTCATCGCGGCCTGGAGTCCCGGGTCGTGCCGGAGACGGGGATTCCGATCCGGCTCCTGGCGCTGCGCTCGCTCCGGACGGTCGACTTCGACGTCCATGCCGTGCTCGATCCCATCCGGCTGTGCGTTTCGATGCCGCAGGCGTTGACGCTGCTGATCGCGCGGCGTCCCGCGGCCATCTTCACCACCGGCGGATACGTCGCCGTGCCGGTCTTGGTCGGGGCGGCGCTGCTGCGCATCCCGGTCGTGATGTGGGACGGCAACGTCTCGCCGGGGCGGAGCGTCCGCTGGACCGGCCGGATGGCGCGCTGCCTGACGGTCAGCTTCGAGGCGACGTGCCGGGCCATCGGCGGGCGGAAGCCCTGCTTCCTGACCGGGACGCCGATCCGGAACCCCGGCGCCGTGGATCGCTCTGCCGCGCGAGCCCGGCTCGGGTTGGGACCGGCCGACCGACTTCTGCTGATCTTCGGCGGGTCGCAGGCGGTGCGGCGCTTCAATCTGGCCGTCGGCGAAGCCCTGCCCCGATTGGTCGAAAAGGTGCATGTCCTGCATGTGACCGGCGACGCCGGGTTCGACGCGGCGGTCGCGGCGAGAGAAGCGCTGCCGGCGGGGTTGCGAGATCGGTACCGCCCGGAACGGTTCCTGCGCAATGAGATGACCGCGGCCTTGGCCGCGGCCGATCTGGTCGTGGGTCGGGCGGGCTCCTCGACGCTGGCGGAGGTCGCGGCATTCGGCCTGCCGATGGTCGTGGTCCCGTATCCGCACGCTGCCGGCCATCAGCGGCGCAACGCGGAAGAGATGGTCCGGGCCGGGGCGGCGCGCCTCGTGGAGGACGAAGCATTCGACGCTGGGGCGCTGCTGGCCGCCGCATCGATCCTCGACGATCCGGCGCAATGCGCCGCGATGGCGGCGGCGGCCCGGTCCCTGGCACGGCCCGGAGCGGCGGACGCGGTCGCGGAGCTGGTGATGGCAGCCGCGGAACGGCGCCACTTCCCGGAGCCGGGCGCGATCGACGCGATCTCCCGAAGAGGCGTTTCGTGACGGGGACGCGGGCCGGTGCCGGGGCCAGGGCCGGTGCCGGGGCCGCGCATCCGGCCGCGGCCGGGGACTGGGCCGCCGTTGCGGCGGAAATCGCGCGGAGTGTCGGCGTCAGACCGCGCCGTGACGAACCGCTCTCACGCCACACGACGATGCGCGTCGGCGGTCCGGCGGATCTATTGGCGGTCGCTCACGACGCGGCGCAGCTGGCCGCGCTCGTCCGTTTCGCCCGCGCGGCGGGGCTGCCCTATGTCGTCATCGGTCGCGGCAGCAATCTGGTGGTCGGCGACGCCGGCATTCGCGGCCTGGCGATCGTCTCCCGCGCGGAGAGCTGCCGCGTGGAGGGCAACCGCGTCATCGCCGAAGCGGGCGTGCCCCTGGCTCGCACCGCGATGCTCGCTCAGCGCGCCGGCTTGAGCGGGCTGGAGTTCGGTCTGGCCATTCCCGGCACGGTCGGTGGCGCCGTCTGGGCCAACGCCGGCGCACACGGCTCCGACATCGCCGCCGTGCTCGAATCGGTCCGCATCCTGCGCGTCGACGGCACGGTAGCGGACGAGCCGGCCGGGGCGATCGGCCTGACCTACCGCGACAGCCGGCTCAAGCACGCGGCGGAGCACGGGAGCGGCGACTCGGCCGCCGGCGAGATCGTCCTCGAGGCCACCTTCGGCCTCATGCCGGCCGATCCAGCCGCGATCGAGACGCGCCTCGACGAGATTCGCCGCTGGCGCCGGGAGCACCAACCGCTCAACCTGCCGAGCGCCGGTAGCATCTTCCGCAACCCGGCGGCTGACTCCGCCGGCCGCCTCATCGATGCGGCTGGTCTCAAGGGCGCGCGCGTCGGCGGCGCCGCGATCAGCGAGCGACACGCCAACTTCATCGTCAACGACGGCGGGGCCACCGCCGCCGACGTCCGCCGCCTGGCGGAGATCGCTCGCGCGGAAGTCGCGCGCAGGTTCGGCGTCGAGCTGGTATACGAGGTTCAGTTCATAGGGGATTGGTCCGATTGGGGGCAGGAGGAGAGATGAGCGGCGGGATCACCGACCCGAAGACGCGTGCGACCGAGCGCCGCAAGGAGGGCAGGGCAGTCGTGGTGCTGCTCGGCGGGCCTTCGGCCGAGCATGACGTCTCCGTCGTCTCGGGTTGGGCCATCGCCGATTCCCTGGCGGATTCCGGTTACACCGTCGAGCGGTTCTTCATCGACCTGGCGGGCCGGTGGTGGCAGGTTCCTGCCGCGGCCGCCTCGGGCCGCCCCCATCCCGGCACCTTCGACGACCCCGCCGTCATCGGCGCGCGCGGTCCGTGGCAGCCCGGCGAGGCTCTCGATCGCATCGCCTCGCGCCCCGTCGCCCCGATCGTCTTTCCCGCGCTCCACGGCCCGTTCGGCGAGGACGGCACCGTCCAGGCGCTGCTCGAGGCCTACGACCTCGCGTATGCCGGAGCGGGCGTGGCCGCCTCGGCGGTCGGGATGGACAAGGCCGTGTTCAAGCGCCTGGTCCGCGGCCTGGGCATGCCGGTCGTGGAATGGGTCGAGGTCACGGCGTCGCGCTGGGCCGGCGCCCGCGGGGCCGTCCTCGACGAGATCGCCTCTTTCTCCGAGCAATGCGGCGAGCGGCGGCTCATGGTCAAGCCCGCCCGCATGGGATCGTCGGTCGGGATGTCGATCGCGCACACCCCGGCCGAACGGGGGCGCGCCCTCGACGAGGCCTTCCGCTTCGACAGCCTGGCGATCGTCGAGCGCTATCTCGACCATCCGCGCGAGCTCGAGGTCGCCGTCGTGGGCAACGACCCGGCCGCCCTGCAAGCCTACGGACCGGGCGAGGTCTTCCCCGGTCGCGAGTTCTACGACTACGTGGCCAAGTACAGCGACGGCGTGTCCGAAGTGACCCCCACGGCGGACGTGCCCGACGACCTCGCCAGCCGAATCCGCTCGGTTGCGCTGGACGCCTATCGCGCCATCGGCTGCGAGGGCTTCGCCCGGGTCGATTTCCTGCTGGCCGGGGACACGGTCTACCTCAACGAGATCAACACCATCCCGGGCTTTACCCCGATCAGCCTCTTTCCGCAGATGGCGGCAACGGGGCTCGGCAGCTTCGGGGCCGTGTGCCGGCGGATCGTGCAGCTGGCCGAGGAGCGTCAGGCGTCGCGCGTGCGGAGCCGCCTGACCACCGCGGACCTGCCGCGCTGAGGGCGCCGTGCCGATGCCGATGAGACGCGACCTGCCGCTCCGCCGGCCCGGAATGCAGGTCCGGCGCCAGCCGCTCCGCCGGTCGACGCCACGGCTGCGCGCCACGCAGATCTATGCCCTGGTGTTGATGTTCCTGTGCGTGCTGACGGTCATCTCGCTGGGCGGCTCGCCCATCTTCGCCGCACGACACCTGGAGGTTTCCGGCGCGAAGTTCACCGGCGAGCAGACCGTGAATGCGATCGTAGGCATGGACGGCTCGCCGAACCTCTTCCGCCTCCGCACCGACCGCGTCGCGGAGGCGCTCGCCGGGCTGCCGGCCGTGGAGTCGGCCCGGGTCGAGATCCGGCTGCCGGATACTGTCGTCGTCACTCTCGTCGAGCGCCAACCCAGGCTGATCTGGGTGATCGGCGATCGACGCTACGTCGTCGACGACACCGGGCTCATCTTCGGGCAGGTCGATTCGGTGGGCAATCCCGTCTACCCGCCGCCGGGCAGCGCGATCGCACCCGCTGCGTCCGGTTCCGGCGCGCCCGGCGCCTCCGCGAGTCGACCCGCCTCGACAGAGTCTGCCGGTGAAAGCGCCAGTGCCGACGCGGGCGACCCGTCGGCTACGCACCAGCCCCTGGGCCGGGTGGCGCCGGCCAAAGCCACGCCCAAAGCCACGCCCAAGCCGACGCCCAAAGCCACGCCCAAGCCGACGCCGAAGGCCAGCCCCTCGACGAAGCCGACGGCGGAGCCCAGCCCGACCACGACTCTGGTGCCGCTACCGTCGCTTCTGCCGGTCCCGACCGCCGAACCGGCGGCGTCGGCGGGCCCGCAGGTCGTGGACCTGCCCGCCGTCTACGATCGTCGGGCCGACGACGCCGACCTCTCGCTGGGCGACGTGGTGGACCCGATCGCGCTCGACGCCGCCTACCGCCTGGCCAGCCTGACGCCGACCGATGTCGGCAGCGAGGCGACGAGCCTGGGCGTCATCGTCGACGACAAGTACGGTTTCACGCTCAGCTCTGGCCCGAACGGCTGGGTCGCGGACTTCGGGTTCTACACCGAGACCCTGCGCAAAGACAGCGTCATACCGGACCAGGTGCGTGATCTGCGGTCGATGTTGCTCCATTACGGCGAGAACCACGTCGCGTGGGTCTTCCTCGTGGCAGACATCGCGGACAATCGCATCGACACTTACATTGCCCGATGAACGGCGGTGGTCGAACTTCCCCGGTCGGACGCGGCCGGATCGGTCAGTATTAGCGAGACGGAGCGAAGCACTAGACCGAGGACGAGCGAGTGGAACGCGAAGCGGTACTGGTCGGAATCGACGTCGGTACGAGCAAAGTTTGCGCGCTCATCGGTGAGGTGGGGCGCGATGGCGGCCTGACTATCGTCGGCAAGGGAGTTGTGCCGGCGGCGGGTCTCAAGAAAGCCGTCGTCGTCAACATCGAGCAGACGGTTCGGTCGATCGCCGGCGCCGTCGAGCAGGCGGAGCGCTCTTCCGGCTATCAGATCGACCGCGCCTTCGTCGGCGTCGGCGGTCAAAACGTCGAGAGCCAGAACTCGCGTGGTGCCGTGGCCGTCAGCGGTCACCATCGCGAGGTCACCCGCGAGGACATCCTCCGGGCCACGGAAGTCGCGCGCGCCGTCACGATCCCCTCCAACCGCGAGGTTCTCCACGTCCTGCCGCGCGGCTTCATCGTGGACGGCCAGGAGGGCGTAAAGGATCCGCTCGGCATGAGCGCCATCCGTCTCGAGATCGAGACGCACATCGTGACCGCCTCCGCCACCGCGGTCCGAAACCTGGCCAAGTGCGTTCAGTCGGCCAACGTCAAGATCGACGAGCTGGTTGCCGCCTCCCTCGCCTCGGCCGAGGCGGTTCTGTCCGACACGGAGCGAGAGCTCGGTGTCGCTGTCGTCGACATCGGCTCCGGGACGATCGACATGGCGCTATTCCTCGACGGTCAGGCCTACAAGACCGCCGTCCTGCCGGTCGGCGGAAACAATGTCACCAACGACGTTGCGATCGGGCTCAAGACCAGCCTGCAGGTCGCCGAGGAGCTGAAGATCCAGCACGGCAGCTGCGACCTGTCCACCGTGCGGGCCGACGAGATGATCAACGTGTCGATGCTCGGAGAGACGGCCGGCCGGACGGTCAGCCGCCTCGACATCTGCCAGGTCATCGAGGCCCGGATGCGCGAGACGTTCGAGCTGCTGCGGGCCGAGATCAGAATGGCCGGCGAGGGCATGCTTCCGGCGGGCGTCGTCCTGACCGGCGGCGCGGCCCAACTCGGCGGCGCCGCGGCCCTGGGCCGCGAAGTCCTGGATATGCCGGTCCGCGTGGCCGGGCCAACGGACGTGGGCGGTTTGACGGACAACATCCTCAACCCGGCCTACAGCACCGCGATCGGGCTGCTGCTGTGGGGCGCCCGGGGTCTCGAGGGCGCCGACGGCTCGCGCTACGAATCCGCTCCCGCCGGCGGCGCAGTCGGCAGGGTGCGGGACGCGCTCCGCCACCTGTTCCCGTAGCCTCGGGAACGCTTCTTGAAGACCGCGGACTTGACGGTCCAGACCGGGCGCGGCCGCGGGCTGCACGACCTGACCGCGGCCTGCGAACGGTTCGTCGCCGGCGAAGGCGACGGCCTGCTCGTCGTCTTCGTGCCTCATGCGACCGCCGGCATCGTGGTCATCGAGCTCGGCGCGGGCTCGGATGCGGATCTGATGGCGGCCCTGGATCGGCTGCTGCCGCGGGGCGCGAGCTGGGTTCACCGGCACGGCTCGGCCGGCCACGGCGCCGATCACGTGCTGCCGCTGCTGGCGCCGCCGTCGCTGACCGTGCCGGTCGAAGGAGGCCGTCTGACGCTCGGAACCTGGCAGTCGATCGCCCTTCTCGACCCCAATTCGGATAACCCGGTGAGGACCGTTCGGTTGACCTTCATGCCCGCCTGATACCGCCCGCCGAGGCTCTGGAAGAGGCCGGCAGCGGCCAAGGAGGGCCGCCGGGCTGGAGTTCGTACACTTGTTCGCATGCCACGCTCAGAGATTGCGTTTCAGTACGCGATTGATAGGGCATGCAAACCAAAGTCGGCGTATACTCCCTGCATCCGAGCCGACCCAAACGCAGCGCTGAACCTCTACCGATCTCGGGCGGCCGGACCGAACGACAGGCATCTGCCGGAGAGCCACCGGAGGATAGAAAATGCCGCTACGGTCCGATTCCGAGAACTTTGCCCTGATACGGGTTATTGGTGTCGGTGGCGGAGGGTCCAACGCCGTCAACCGCATGATCCGGGCCGAGATGATGGGCGTGGAGTTCATCGCCTGCAACACCGATGCGCAGGCCCTTCTCCAGTCGGATGCGCCCCACAAGATCCGGATCGGCGACAAGATCACGCGTGGTCTCGGCGCGGGCGGCGATGCCGCCATCGGCCAGAGGGCGGCCGAAGAAGACGTCGAGAAGATCACGGACGCACTGCGCGATTCGGACATGGTCTTTATCACGGCCGGGTTGGGCGGCGGCACCGGCTCTGGCGCCGCTCCCATCGTGGCCGAGATCGCCCGGGACCTGGGCGCGCTCACGATCGGCGTCGTCACCAAGCCCTTCGCCTTCGAGGGCGTCCGCCGCAAGCTGGTGGCTGAGCGGGCGGCCGAGGCTCTCAAGGCCAAGGTAGACACGCTGATCACCATCCCCAACGATCGACTGCGCGACGTCGTTCAGAAGAACACCTCGATGGTCGAGGCCTTCCGTTTCGTCGACGACGTCCTGCGCCAGGGCGTCCAGGGAATCAGCGACATCATCACCGTCCCCGGCCTGATCAACCTGGACTTCGCCGACGTCAGAGCGGTCATGAAGGACGCCGGGTCGGCCCTGATGGGGATCGGCCGGGCTACCGGCGACAACCGCGCCCTCGACGCGACCCGGCAGGCAATCGCCAGCCCGCTCCTCGAGATCAGCATCAACGGCGCCCAGGGCATCCTGTTCAACGTCTCGGGCTCGTCCAACCTCAGCCTGTTCGAGGTCACGGAAGCCGCCGAGGAGATCCGCTCCGTGGCGGATCCGGAGGCGAACATCATCTTCGGCACGAGCTTCGACGATCGCCTCGGCGACGAGGTCCTGATCACGGTCATCGCGACGGGCTTTGACTCCAGTCGCAAGCGTGATTCGGTGCGGCGCGAGGCGGGAGCGGCCACGCCGGGCGCGGGCTACTCGCAGCGCATGGATACCGCGGACTTCCTTGCGGACCTGGAGCGCCAGCGCATTCACTCGGCGGAGCCGGTGCCGGTCTACGCGCGCGGTGCGGGCACGTACGGTGCCACGGGCGCGCTCGAGCGCACGCCGGTGGCGGTGCCGATCCAGACGAGCCAGTCCGTTCGCCGTCCTCCCGTCGATCGGCCGCGGCCCACCTACGACGATACGGATCTCGAGATCCCGAGCTTCCTGCGGCGGCCTCCGCAGGAGGAGCAGGGCTAACCCTTCCCCGCCTTGGACGGTCCCGATCCGGAAGCATTAGCCGAGTTTTCCGCCGCGCGTTCGCTTGTCCTTGCGGATGTCGCCGATGCTTGCCGGCGAGCCGGGCGGGATCCGGCTGACGTCCAGCTCGTGGCCGTCTCCAAGACCGTGGCGGTTGTGCGATTGGCCGCCGCGATCGCGGCCGGGCTGACGGTCCTCGGCGAGAACCGCGTCCAGGAGGCTGAGTCGAAGGCGCCGCTGCTGTCGGGCGCGACATGGCACCTCATCGGGCCGCTGCAGTCCAACAAGGCCCGCCGGGCGGTGGAGCTGTTCGACGTCGTCGAGTCGGTCGATTCGGTCGACCTCGCGCTCAGGCTCGATCGACTGGCCGGCGAGCTCGGTCGGGCGCCCCTGGGCGTCTATCTCCAGGTGAACGTCGACCGCGACGATGCGAAGGCCGGCTTTCTGCCCGAAGCCCTGGAGACGGAGCTGGGCGGGCTTGCGGAGCTGCCGAATCTGCGCCTGCTCGGGCTCATGACGGTTGGCTGGCTGGTTGGCTCGGCCGAAGAGGCCAGGCCGACGTTCGGGCGGCTGCGCGAACTTTCCGTGCGGCTGCGCGGCACGGCGCACGGGCTTGGTGCGGGGCTGTCCATGGGCATGAGCGACGACTATCCGGTGGCCGTGGAGGAGGGCGCGACCGTTATCCGCGTGGGCCGCGCGCTCTTTCGGGCGCGCCAGGTTGGGTAGGGGAGTGCTCTGCGCAAACGGGCCGGCGGCCGGGATACTCGGGCTGTCATGTGGCGACTTTGCGCAAGGCGACCATAATCGGTGAAGTGATGGAATCCGACTTCCGCTTCGCCGACCGAATGCGCCGCCCCGAGGTGCGGTTCGCGGTGCGCCTGACGCCCCGCGGCGGCACCGATCATGTCGACGGCGTGAGCGACGAGGGCGTGCTGCAGGCCAGGGTTTCGGCGCCGCCCGTTGGCGGGGCCGCGAACAGCGCGCTCATCCGGCTCCTCGCCGACGAGCTGAACGTCGCCCGCAGCGCCGTTCGCCTGGTCGCGGGGGCAACCGGGCGCCACAAGCTGGTGGTCGTCGAGGGGCTCTCGCCCGCGGAAATCGGGGAGCGCTGGCCCGGAATCAAGCTCTAGAGGGAGTGGCCCGGGCTGGCGGGCCGAGGCGAGTCCCTGCCGCGGGTCCGGCGCGGGTCGAGTGTCCCGTCGCCCCGTCGCCCCGTCGCGCGGCCCGAGGTCTCTCCGGGCCGGTCATCGGCCGCCCATTGACTCTGCGCCCGAGCGCGACTCTGCCGGTCGGACGCTCTTCCGCCGCCTGACCACCCGCTGTAGGGCCGCGACCGGAGGGCTAACTTTCGCTCCAGGCAAGTTGGACCAGAAGGCGATGCCTGACTCGCGGCCACGCTCAGGGTGGAGAAAGAGCGGCCCAGGGGATCGACCGTCTCGCGGCAGGGCCGACGTCAGCAAGGTGCGGTGGTCGGCGACCCTGCGGCGGCTGGTGCTCGAGGCGGCGACGGATCAGCCAGGTACTCACGGATCGGGCCCGCCAACCGCGGCTCGTCGCAATCTGAGCCGCCAGCCGTCGACGCGAGGGGCTCTGAGCGCAAGGCCGAGGTGGAGATCGTCCATCTGCGCCAGGGTGGACCGCGTGCCTCACCTCGCACTTATCCGGCGATTGCGCCCCAGCAGGTCTCGACGCCCGACTTCGGACGCAGGCGCGTCTTCGGCCGCCGCCTCCAGCCGCCCGCCCGCTATAATCGGCGTCCGTCGCCGCCCCGACGCGCAATGGGCGATTAGCTCAGCTGGTTAGAGCGCGCGGTTCACATCCGCGAGGTCACTGGTTCGAGTCCAGTATCGCCCACCACTTCCGCCCCTCCCGTCGGCCGACAGCCGACAGCCTGCGCCGGCGGCTTGCGCTGACGGGGAGGTCCCGACATGAGAAGGCAATTCGGCCTCGGGGGCGTGCTGCTCCTGGCCACCGCGTCGATGCTTGGTGCGTGCGCGCTACTGCCAGGAAGAGCGCCCGGACCAGGTGGCTTTAGCTACACGGGATCGATGTCCGGTACACGGGACCACCCCACTGCGACGCTCCTGCAGGATGGCCGTGCGCTGGTAGCGGGCGGACAGGACGCCGACTCCAATGATCTGGCACCGGCCGAAGTCTACGATCCCAGAACCGGCACGTTCGACCCGACCGGCTCTATGAGCGCCCCGAGGCTGTTTGACACCGCAACGCTTCTTCAGGACGGTGAGGTCTTGATCGCGGGAGGGATCGACAGTTCAGGCACGCCGCTTGCATCGGCGGAGCTCTACGATCCCAAGACCGGCACATTCCGCGAGACAGGCTCGATGATCACGCCCCGGATGTCGCATACGGCAACGCTCCTGCGAGATGGCAAAGTTCTGATCGCTGGGGGCATTGCCGACGCCGGCGGGGAAGTCGTGAACGATTCGGCCGATTTGTACGATCCCAACACCGGGATCTTCAGCGCCACCGGATCGATGATCGTCCCGAGGGTCTTTCACACGGCCACGCTGCTCCGTGACGGCCGGGTCCTGGTAGTCGGAGGTCAGTCTGACTCGGCCGAGATCTACGATCCGGCAACAGCGACATTCACCACGACCGGTCCCATGGCCGCCGAGAGGTCGATGCAGACGGCCACACTGCTGGCCGATGGGCGCGTCCTCGTCGTCGGCGGCGAGGGCGACACTACCGGGTCGGTCTCCACGGGGGAGATCTACGACCCCGCGACTGCCCGCTTCAGTTCCAAAGGATCGATGCACGAGGCCCGCAAGGATCACGTCGCCGCGATCCTGCCCAATGGTTCGGTCCTCGTTGCCGGCGGCGACGACTACGATGCCTCGGGGGAGAACGACCTCAGCTCCGCTGAGTTGTACGACCCCAGGACCGGCGCCTTCTCGATCACCGGCTCACTCGAGACGGTGCGCGTGTGGGCTGCCGCGGCCGTCCTGGAAGACGGCCATGTTCTCGTGGTCGGTGGTTTCGGCGAATCGTCGGCCGAACTCTACTGGCCGTAGCTCGCCGGCTCCCTCGCCACGCGTCCAGCGACGCGGCGAGCCAACGGCGAGAATAGGCGCATGGAACGGCAACTCCTCTCGGGCGACGAGGCGGTAGCGCTCGCGGCCCTGCACGCCGGCGTGGCCCTGGGCACCGGCTACCCAGGCACGCCCTCCACGGAGATCCTCGAGACGTTCTCGGAACTGGGCGGGCGTGCCCAGTGGGCGCCAAACGAGAAAGTGGCGCTCGAGGTGGGCCTGGGCGCGGCGTTCGGCAACGCGCGGGCGATCGTGACGATGAAGCACGTCGGCCTCAACGTCGCCGCCGATCCGCTATTCACGGCCGCGTATACCGGCGTGGCCGGCGCGCTGATCGTGGTCAGCGCCGACGATCCGGGCATGTCCTCCTCGCAGAACGAGCAGGACAACCGCCGCTACGCCGTCGCCGCTGGGTTGCCGGCGATCGAACCGTCCGATTCGCAGGAAGCCTACGACTTCCTCTTCACCGCCATCGAGATTTCGGAGCGCTGGCACCTCCCGGTGCTCTTCCGGATGACCACGCGGGTCTGCCACTCGAAGTCGATCGTGGTCGCGCGCGACGCCGCCGACTGGGATCCCGCCCGCGCCCCCCATTTCGAGCACGACATCGCCGGCCGCGTCATGATCCCGGCCAACGCTCGTCCGGCCCACCGCCGGCTGCGGGCCAAGCTGGCCGAGATCGCGGCCTGGGGCGAAGACTGCTCGCTCAACCGCGTCGAGCCCGGCGATCGAAGTCTCGGCATCATCGCCAGCGGCGTCTCGTACCTGCACGCGGCCGAGGCCGCGCCCGGCGCCGCCATCTTCAAGATCGGCCTCGTCAATCCGCTGCCCATCGAGCGCGCCCGCGCCTTCGCCGCCTCCGTGGAGCGCTGCGTCGTGGTGGAGGAGGGCGATCCCGTGATTGCCGACTCGCTGCGCGCCGCGGGCGTTCTGGTGGAATCCAAGGCGGAGATGTACCGCTTCGGCGAGCTGGACGTGGCCCGCGTCGGCCGCATCCTCTCCGGCGACGTCACCCCGGAACCGGCTCCGCCGCGGGGCAAGCCGCCGGAGCTGTGCCCCGCCTGCCCCTACCACATCGTGTACGGAACGCTGGCCAAGCACGACTGCATCGTCGCCGGCGACATTGGCTGCTACACGCTGGGCGTTCTGCCCCCGTATCGGGCGATGGATTCTTGCGTGGCCATGGGGGCGTCCATCGGCGTCGGCCTGGGGCTGCGCCATGTCCTGCCGCCGGCCGAAGCCCGGCGCGTCGTCTCGGTCATCGGCGACTCCACTTTCGTGCACTCCGGTATCAGCGGCCTGGTGGAGATGGCCTACAACCCGCCGGCGACCGGCCACGTCGTGCTCGTGCTGGACAACGGCACGACCGCGATGACGGGCCAGCAGGAGCACCCCGGGACCGGTCGGACGCTCGACCACGGCCCCACGAACAAACTCTCGATCGAGGGCGTCGCCAGCGCCATAGGCATCGGCAGCGTCACCGTCATCGACCCATACGCCGACCCCGAAGGCTTCGAGCGGTTGCTGCTCGAACGCCTGGCCGCGACCGAGCTGTCGGTCATCGTCGCCCGCCGGCCGTGCATTCTCGCGGCGGCCGATATTCGAAAGTGGGAGCAGCAGGCGGCCGAGCTTCGAGCCAGGGCTCCGGCTCAGGCGGCCTTCGACCTCCCGGGCGGGGACGAATGAGCGCGGGCAGAGACGCAGGCGGCGGCAAGAGCGCGGCCGGCGGCAACGGCGCGGGCGGCGGAAACGACGCCGCCACCGCGGCCGTTACCAACGTCGTTCTCGCCGGCCTCGGCGGCCAGGGCGTCATCAAGGCCTCGGACATCCTCGCCGACGCCGCCCTTCGAGCCGGTCTCGACGTCAAGAAGGCCGAGGTCCACGGCATGAGCCAGCGCGGCGGTTCGGTCACCTCCGATGTCCGCTTCGGGCGCAAGGTCCTCTCGCCCATGGTTCCGGCGGGAGAGGCGGACTTCCTCGTCGTCCTCGAGCCTTCGGAGGTGGAAGTCACGCGGCCGCTTCTCCGTCCCAATGGCGTGCTGCTGGCCCCAAACCTGATTCCCGACGGTGCGCTGCCGAACAAGCGGAGCCTGAACGTCGCCCTGCTCGGCGCCCTCAGCCAGTACCTCGATCTCCCGGCAGACGCGCTCCTCGACGCCGTTCGCGCCGCCCTGCCGGAGCGGCTCCACCGCGTCAACGAGCAGGCCTTCGCGCTGGGCCAAAAACTCGTCGCGCGGCAGGGCACAATCCGCTAGTCGGGAGCCCGACCGCCAGGGCCACCCGCCGGGGCAGCGTCCCCGTCGTCAAAGGAGGCCGCCGTGAGTGCCTGGAACGATCCGCCGGGTGGGTTCCACCCCGTGAGCACGCCCGACTATCTGCCACGTCCGCAGTTGCTGGCCCTCCAGCTGCAGCGGCTCCAGTCGGTCGTGAACCGCGCCTACGAGCGCGTGCCGCTCTTCCGGTCCCGAATGGAGGACCGGCAGCTCTCCCCGGCTTCGATCCGCTCGCTCGCGGATATCGCGAAGCTGCCCTTCACGGTCAAGGCCGACCTGCGCGATACGTACCCGTTCGGTCTGTTCGCCAGCCCGATGGAGGAGATCGTCCGTCTCCACGCTTCCTCGGGCACGACCGGGAAACCAATCGTGGTCGCCTACACCCAGTCCGACCTGGATGTCTGGACCGAGGTGATGGTGCGCAGCTTCGCGGCCTGCGGGATCCACCGCGGCGACATCGTCCAGAACGCCTACGGCTACGGGCTGTTCACCGGCGGCCTGGGCATGCACTACGGCGGCGAGGCGCTGGGCGCGACCGTAATTCCGATCAGCGGCGGCAACACCGAGCGCCAGCTGATGGTCATGGCGGACTTCGGCGTCACGGCCTTGTGCTGCACGCCGAGCTACTTCCTCTATCTCATGGAGTCCGCCAAGGAGCTGAAGATCGACTTCTCGAAGCTGAGGGTCGGAGTCTTCGGGGCCGAGCCGTGGAGCGAGGCCATGCGCGATCGCATCCAGGCCGAAAGCGGCATCCGCGCCCACGACATCTACGGCCTCTCGGAGATCATCGGTCCAGGAGTCGGCATCGAATGCGCGCATCAGGACGGACTGCACATCTTCGAGGACCACTTCTATCCCGAGATCATCGATCCCGAGACGGGCGAGGTTCTTCCTGACGGCGGCGAAGGGGAGCTGGTCCTGACGACGCTGTCCAAGCAGGCGATGCCGATGATCCGGTATCGAACCCGAGATGTGACCTCGATCATGGCCGAACCGTGCGAGTGCGGCCGCACCATCCGCCGCATCTGCCGCATCGGCCGCCGCTCCGACGACATGCTGATCATTCGCGGCGTGAACGTCTTCCCGTCCCAGGTCGAGACGGCGCTGCTGCGAGTCGAGGGCACGCTGCCGCACTACCAGATCGTCCTGACGCGTGAGAAGGGCCTGGACCAGATGGAGGTCAAGGTCGAAGTCACGCCCGAGATGTTCTCCGACGAGATTCGCAAGCTCGAAGCGCTGCAGCACCAGCTCGAGTCGACCATCGAGAACATCCTGGGCCTGCGGGTGAAGGTGACTCTGGTCCAGCCGCGTTCGCTGGCCCGATCCGAGGGCAAGGCCAAGCGCGTTTCGGATCTGCGCAACGTCTGACGAATCCACGGTCGCACGGCGGGGCGGGCGCCCCGCCCAAGGAGGCCTGCCATGAAGCTCAAGCAACTCTCGCTCTTCTTGGAGAACCGCCCCGGTCAGCTCCGCGCGCCGCTCGAAACGCTGGGCGACGCCGGGATCGACCTGCTGACGATGACCCTGGCGGACACGGCGCAGTTCGGCATCCTGCGCTTCATCGTCGCCGACCCCGAGCGCGCCAGGAAAGTGCTCGAGGCGGAGGGCATGATCGTGAGCGTCACCGAAGTGGTGCCGATCCAGGTCGAGAACAGACCGGGCGGTCTGGCCGCGGTGCTGGCCGCCATCGACGCGGCGGGCCTCGGCGTGGAGTACATGTACGACTTCGCGGCCCGCGCCACTCCCGACAGGGCGGCCATCGTCTTCCGCTTCGAGGATCCGGACCGTGCCCTCGAGGCTCTAAAGGCGGCCGGGGTCCGCGTCCTCACCAGCGAGGAGCTGCTCGGCAAGTAGGCCGCGGGC
>Ga0182011_10000110_pt1 | contig 64057 bp, 56 predicted proteins | sample 711E1DmetaG_FD_120481 | JGI IMG/M metagenome (GOLD analysis project Ga0182011, IMG submission 120481) | Permafrost microbial communities from Stordalen Mire, Sweden - 711E1D metaG | ecosystem: Environmental > Terrestrial > Soil > Wetlands > Permafrost | place: Sweden: Stordalen | collected...
CCCACCTCGGCGCGGCCCAGGTATTCCTGCAAGAAAACGCCCTCGGCATAATTAACATGCCGCAGCCATGCCCGCGTGTCCTCGACCGCCTCGCAAAGAATCGTGTGAATCGGGCTCGTCGGCGAGCAGAGCGGATTTTTGATGACGAACGGCTGCGGATGTTTCGCCAGAAATTTTTCGGCAGCTTTTTGATTGGACGCGACGTAGGCCTGCGGAAAGGGAATTTTGAAGTCCGCGCACAATTTCCGGGCGAAGTCGCGCTCGCGCTCAATCCGCATCGCCGCGCGCGTGGGGCTGAAAATGCCGACGCCCGATTGCAGCAAATCCTCCGCCCACGGGGCCAGTGCCCAGTCAATAGATTGTGGGATGACGACCTCAATGCTGTTTTTCTTGAGCAGGGGAACCGGATTGGGAAAGGCGTTGCGCGAAAAGGTCGGCCCGACCAGCGACGGCGGGTAATGACCGTAATTGCGCGTGAGATAGGTTGAGACCTTCGCGCCCGCGTCCGCCAGCGCCGTGCCGATGCTGTGCGCGAACGACCCGATGCCGAGGATCATCACGGATGATGCCGGGCTTTGCCGCATTGACGTTTTGCGTGGCATGAATTTTTCCGTGTGCGAGAGTGTTTCCGAATTATATCAACGGCGCAATGACAAGCTCAAGGAAGACTGGAGCCAGCTGTCAGGATTGAACTGACGACCCACGGTTTACAAAACCGTTGCTCTACCGCTGAGCTAAGCTGGCTGCCAGTGTCATTGTTGCGCGGTGCGCCCGGTTTGGCAAGTCAACGTGTCGGGCGGTAGTGGGTTAATTTGGTGGGGCGAGACTCCGTCGAGCCCAAACTTCCAGCGGCCTTTTCAAAGAGTCAGGGCTCGAGAGACTCTCGCCCCACCGGTTTCCATAAACTGACCCACTACCTGTCAGGCTACACCGCGCATGGCGCGAGAATCGCATCGGTCATCCCGTGAATGATTTTTTTGTCCGCCGGACAAATCGTGGCCAGCACGCCGCCAAGTTGCGACCGCGCCGCGTCGGTTTCTCCAGAGACGAAATAATACGGGCACAGCCGGACCCGGCCTTTCATCGGGACAACAACATTCTTCTTGAAGTCAACCCACCGGGCTTCAACTATCTTTGGTCTTTCATAACGTTGCAGAATGAACGGCGAATTTTGAAAACTCGCAATTGCCCTGTCCACCGCGGCGCTCCAATCCTCGTGCGATAAATCGCTGCCGAGAAAAACCCCGCGCGCGCCCCAGGCGTGTTCTGAAAATCCGGACACTTTCAAAATCAACTCACGCTCGCGTTGCGAAAGCGTTTTGAGCTGCCGCCAGTCTGTCAGATTCAGTTCGGGAACCACCGCCTGTGGCGGCAACGGCGAGGGGTCCACGATCCACGTGTAGGGAACCAGTTTTTTCAAACGCGCCAGGAAGCCTTCGCCCAATTCCTGCCGCCAGAAATCGTGCAGGTTGCGATTCCACAAAAGCGCAAAAAGCATTTTCTCCTCAAAAATCGGTTTCGGCGGTGGCGTGAGCCGGATTTTTTTCACAGCGGCCAGTTCAAAAATTTTCTCCGCGCTCGGCACGTTCGCCAAATCGAACAACTCGAAGAAGCGATAAACCGCGTCGCCGTCGGCAAACTGGTTGAAGGTTGAAGGTTGAAGGTTGAAGGTTGCGCCGCCACGTTGATTCAACTGCTCCGCCAACCACGCCATCTCCGGTTTGTAGGTCGCCGCCTCCTCCGAAACGACGATATGAACCGTTTTGGCGTCACCCAAAATGCTTTCAAACCCGCGAATCATTCCGTCCGCACCACCAAGCAATTCTATTTTTCGGAGGGGCGAGTTCTGCGAGTCCCCATCTTGATTTGGGCGTCGTGGAACTCCGCCCTCCGAAATAATTGAATACGTTTGGTTCAGCCAGCCCGTCAGCCCGATGCCGCCGGGGACGGAATCCAGTTCCGTGATGCTGACGCCGTTTTCCGTCAGCAAAATGTCGGGACGGATGACACGCGGCACCTCGTTTTTGAAAACGGGCAGGCGTTGAAGTTCAATCAGTTCGCGCGGCTTGCCGCGATCCAGCAATTCAGCAATCCACGCCGGTTGTTTGCCCTCCACGCTGCGGCGATAGAGCAAGTTGACTGCCCGATAAAATTGCAGCAGCACGCGGCCCAGCGATTCGATTTCCTTCGCCAATTCCGCGTCGAGCGGAAACGGCGCCGGCGAAATGCGCCAGTCGAGTCCGGCAAACAAACCGCCCGGCGGGAGCGCATCACGGACGAAACGTGCTTGTTTGGCTGCGGTTTCAAAATCTTGTGGCAGCCGAGGTGACGAGGCTCTGTCTGCTCCTTTGGGTGTCATTGGCGGTTCAAATTTGAGCCTCCTCATGTCGGCTCCTACTCATGTTCTGATTTGCCCGTTGCCGATGCCCAGCCACTTGTAGCTGGTCAGTTCTTCCAGTCCCATCGGGCCGCGCGCGCCGATTTTATCGGTGCTGATGCCGATTTCCGCGCCCATCCCAAATTCGGCGCCGTCGGTGAACCGCGTCGAGGCGTTCCAATATACCGCCGCCGAATCCACCTCGTTCAGGAATTGTTTCGCGTGCGCCTCGTTCCGCGTGACGATGCTGTCCGAGTGCGCCGAGCCGTAGTAATTGATGTGATCAATCGCCTGCCGGACGCCGTCCACGACGCGGACATTCAGGATGTAGTCGTTGTATTCTGTGAACCAATCCTGTTCGGCCACAGGCCGGATTGCGGATTGCGGATTGCGGATTGCGGATTGAAGAATTGCGCGGGACTGTTCATCACACCGCAACTCGACTCTTTTCTCTCCGAGCCGTGTTCCGATAATTGGCAGAAATTTCTTCGCGACCGCCTTGTCCACCAGCAGCGTCTCCATCGCATTGCAAACGGCGGGACGCTGAAGTTTCGCGTTTATCGCGATTTCCCCGGCCATTTTCAAATCCGCATCGGCGTCCACATAAACGTGACAGACACCTTTGAAATGTTTGATGACAGGTACCTTCGAGCAATCCGCCACGGCGCGAATCAGCCCCTCTCCACCGCGTGGCATGCACAGGTCAATGTATTGCGTGAGCGATAACAGGGCTGGAATCGCCTCGCGGTCAATCACAGGCACGACTTGGATGGCGTGTTCTGGAAATTGTTTGAGCGCGATTTTGCCCGCTTCAATCATCGTTTTGGCGATGAGCTGATTGGAATTCAGGGCTTCCTTGCCGCCGCGCAAAATTGTCGCGTTGCCGGACTTGAAGCAAAGGCCCGCCGCATCCGCCGTCACGTTGGGGCGTGATTCATAAATGATGACCACGACGCCGATGGGCGTGGAAATCTTTTGGAGCTTCAATCCATTGGGCCGGATGCGCTCATCCAAAATTCTTCCGACCGGATCGGCCAGCGCCGCAACTTCGCGCAAACCTTTCGCCATCGCGGCGATGCGTTTGTCATCCAGCTTGAGCCGGTCGAGCATGGCGGATGGAAGCCCGTTTTTCGCGGCAGCATCCATGTCCAGCGCGTTGGCCTCTTTGAGCGCGGCGGCGTTTTGTTCCAGCGCGGTGGCCATGGCCAGCAGACAGGCATTCTTCTTCCCCGTCGTCAATTTGGCGAGTTCGCGCGACGCAGCCTTGGCCTGTTTTGCCAAACGCGTCATCTGCTCATTCAATGTCATGCTGGAACAAACTAACCTAAGAATCGAAACTTGAAAGTGCGAATTGAGCAGAATGAGTGGTGGCGTAGTTTGAAAATTTCGGTGGGGCGGGTGCCTGTCCCGGCGAAGCAGTCTGCGAAGACGGATCCCCGCGAGCCGAAGATTTTGGAGTGCGCCGACATGTCGGCGCTTTGGAAAGCGGTGACCCGGCTTCGCCAAGCTTCGCCGAGGCGAGCACGTCACCGCACTCCACAGCCGGTTCGTCAGTAGCCTCGCCCCACCAATTTTAGCGGCACAGCGCTTGTTTTTTGAATAACTATTTTTCTGGCCTGTTGGATTGATTTTGGTATTTGGAGAACACATGGGTGCGATTCTACAGACGGAAAATCTTTGCGTTGAATACCGCACACGCGGTTTGAGGTTGGAAATCAAGCCTGCCTTGAAGGAATTGAATCTCTCCGTTTTTGCCAGCGAAGTCTTTGGTTTTCTCGGTCCAAACGGCGCCGGCAAGACGACGGCGATCAACGTATTGCTCGGTTTTATTCCCCCAACAAGTGGCACGGCGTATCTTTTTGGCATGGATGTGCGCCAGCCCATTGCGCGCCAGCGCATTGGTTATCTGCCGGAGATGACCTATTACTACAAATTTCTCACAGCCGAGGAATTACTGCGTTTTTACGCGCGCGTTTTTGGCCTGCCAGAATTGGAGGCGGACAAACGGATTGATCAATTGCTGAAGCTTGTTGAATTGGAAGGCGCGCGCAAGCGTCTCATTAAAACCTATTCCAAGGGCATGCAGCAACGCATCGGCCTCGCGCAGGCGCTCATCAACAATCCCGATTTACTGATTCTGGACGAACCCACCAGCGGCCTTGATCCATTGGGACGCATGAAGGTGCGTGAGATCATTCAGCGTCTCAAAAACGAGGGCAAAACCGTTTTCTTTTCGTCGCACGAATTGGGCGAAGTCGAAACAGTTTGCGACCGCGTGGCCATCATCAATCAAGGCGGATTGAAAACCGTCGGGCGTGTCGGTGATTTGGTGGCGGAGCATGGGGCGAATCTGGAAAAAGCTTTTTTGGACATCATTGGCTATCAAGAAAATAACTAATTCCTAAAACCTAATGACCAAGGAATTTCCAATAACTCAATTCCGGATTAAGTTGTCTCGTGTCCATTGCTCATTCGAGCTTGGTCATTCTCCAGTCATTACGGTTTTGTCATTCGTCATTTTTCACAGACTTTGCCATACGTCATCGTCTCGTTGCATTCCACTGAAAACGTCGAGGAATTCGCTATGAACACCATTTGGGCATTGAGCGGCGTCGTCATCAAAGAACTTTACCGCCGGAAGGATTTTTATGTCCTGTTTGTCCTCACGGCCATGATCACTCTTGTGGCCGGCATGCACCGTTTTTTCAATGATCCCAACATTGTGCGTTATGCAAAAGACCTTTGTATGTTGCTGATTTGGATTTCGGCATTGGTCATCGCCATAGCCACCACAGCGCGGCAGATTCCCGTTGAACGGGAGAATCGAACCATCTTCCCTTTGCTGGCCAAACCTGTGACGCGCTGGCAGGTGGTGGTTGGCAAATTCATGGGTTCCTGGCTGGCAACCGGCGTCGCACTGCTGGTCTTCTACATATTTTTCGGCCTCGCAACCGGATCACGGGAAGAGATTTCAAAATGGCAGGTTTATTTTCAGGCCTTCTGGTTGCAGTGGGTCATGCTGGGCGTTGTTGTTGCCATGACATTGCTGGGGTCGGTGGTTTTCTCGGCGCCTTCGGCCAACGTAACCATTTGTTTCATCGTTATCGCCGGCATTCTGTTTTTGGGTGGACATCTGAATGTCATCGCTCTTCGCAGCGCCGAACCCGTCCAAAGTGTCATTTACACGATTTATTATCTCATCCCGCACCTCGAATGGTTCGATTTGCGGGATCGGCTCGTTCACGGTTGGGGAGGGGTGAGTTGGCTCGATTGCGGGCTGGCCACACTTTATGCAGTGGCTTACGCCTGGTTGTTTTTGTTGCTGACATGGCTGGTATTTCGCCGAAAAAGTCTGTGAGCGCGCCATGAAAGCTTCCCCCTGTTGGATTCTGGCGTTGCTGGTGACCGTTTGTTTCACGCTCGCGGTTACGCTTGGATTGCGTTTCGGCAATCCGGCAGAACACCCGCAATCAAACAGCGCGTTCACATTGTTGTTTGGTGAAGGGCAGCGGTTGTTCGCGAATCAATTTTATGTGATGGCTGACGTGTATTTCCATGCCGGATATTACCCATCCATTTTTGACAAGCCGGAGGGCCAATCGGATGTCCTGGTGGCCGCTCGTGGACAAAGTGACAATGACGAGGACACCACAAACGTTGATTTTTTTGGCGCACCCACGGATTGGATTAACCGCTTTGGCGGCCATTTTCGTGTAAATCAACACACTCATCTGGATCAAGGCACCGAAGCCCGGGAAATTCTGCCGTGGTTGAAGCTGGCTGCGGATACGAATCCCCAAATGATACAAACATACACAGTGGCCGCCTACTGGCTGCGTAGAAATGTCCATAATCCAAAAGAGGCTGAAGCTTTTCTGCGTGAAGGACTGCGCAATAATCCGGGCAATTGCGAAATCCTGTTGGCACTGGGACAGATTTACAACGAGGACTATCACGACACCGCGCGTGCTCGAAACGTCTGGACAGCGGCTCTACAGCGATGGCAGGCGCAAAACGACGATGCCAAAAAAGACAGCAAATGGCTTTGTGACGAAATATCAGTCAATCTCGCTTATTTGGAGGAAAACACCGGGAATTGGCCGCAGGCCATCCAGTATTTGGAGATAGCTAAACAAGTGTCACCCAGCCCCGACGCGATCCAAAAGCGAATTGACGAGGCCCGGCGGAAACTCGCGGCGCAATCTCCTGCTTCGAACGCTCCGTCGTCCCATTATTAGATGGTAGGGACAGCGCGCTGCGCTGTCCGGACGCCGCGGCGCGGCGTCCCTACTTAATTAACTGCATGTTTGCGCTTTGTTTTTTGCGGACTCCTTTGGTTTAATGACTGCAATGAAACCCCGTCAGGCAAAAGTCGCGCGGAACACAAAAGAAACCCGTATCGCTGTCAGCCTCAATCTCGACGGCAGGGGGAAATCTTCGGTTAAGACCGGCCTCCCGTTTTTCGACCACATGCTTGTCCTGTTCGCCAAGCATGCGACAGTGGATTTGAAACTTCGTTGCAAAGGCGACCTCGCGGTGGACGCGCATCATACGGTCGAGGATTGTGGTATTGCGCTTGGACAGGCTTTTGCGTCCGCGCTTGGCGACAAACGCGGCATTTGCCGCTACGGGTGGTTTGCACCACGGCCACCGGGGGAAAAAATGGTGGCCGCACCGCTAGGTGCCGAAGCCTACGTGCCGATGGATGAATGTCTCGCCCGCTGCGTTATTGATTTCGGCGGACGGCCACACCTCGTTTGGCGCGGACTGAATGAATTTTCCCAAAGGCGCGTTGCCAGATCCGAAAAATTTCAGGACATGTCGAGCGCGTTCCGTTTTGGCCTCGCGCGCGAATTTTTTCAGGCTTTTGCGAACGAGGCGCGATGCAACCTTCACCTGGAGCTGCTTTACGGCGATGAGCCGCATCACATCGTCGAGGCATTGTTCAAAGCGTTCGCCCGCGCCGTGGACGCGGCGTGCCGGCAGGACCCGCGCATTACCGGGCGATTGCCGAGCACAAAGGGTCGATTGTAAATGGTTCGATTTCAGCCTTCGTTTCTTTGTTGTTCGGTTTTCGGGATTGGCTTTTGTTGAGCTGTTTCGCGCATTGACATCGGCCATGGAAAAACTATGCTGCGCGCCCGTTTATTCTGCGAGCAGCCGCCTCTGCGGTTCTCTCGCCCGAGAAAGGAAGTGAGTTGCATTGACCGAGATTAAATTAAGAAAAGGCGAACCCGTGGAACGCGCATTGCGGCGACTGAAGAAAAAAGTCGACCGCGAAGGCACGCTCAAGGTCGTGCGTAATCACCGGCATTTTGAAAAGCCGAGTGAAAAGCGCCGACGCAAGGAAAAGGCCGCCCGCTTTTCCGCCATGTTGACCGCCCGCTACGCAGACCTGTAATTTACGATTTCCAAAGCCGGATGTGTCCAATTAGGATGCGTCCGGCATTTTTATGTATTCGTTTTCTACCTGCTGGAATTCCCACCGTCACACGGACGGCCGCGCGATGTTGCGTGAAATCCGCGACTTGGGCTTTGAATACGCCGAGTTGAGCCACGGCGTTTCCGCCAGTCTCATGCCCGGTATTCTTGAAGCGGTGGCGGCGGGCGACATCAAAATTTCCAGCCTGCACAATTTTTGTCCGTTGCCGGTGGGCGTGACTCATGCCGCGCCGAACCTTTACGAATTTTCCGCCGAAAAGCTTCACGAACGCGAACTGGCCGTCCGTTTCACGCTCAAGACGTTTGAATTTGCCGAACGCGTCCAGGCGCCGGTCGTTGTGCTGCACCTCGGCAGCATTGATTTGAAGGATTACACCGGCAGGTTGTGCGAAATGCTTGAGCGCGACGGTAAAAGATCGTCCCGGTTTGAAAAACTCCGCGCCGAAGCCGCCGCCAAACGCGAAGCCGTAAAAGAAAAATATGTCGCGCGCACCTGCGAAACGCTCCGCAAAATTCTGCCCGAAGCCGAAAAACGCGGTCTGAAGCTCGGTTGCGAAAATCGCCAGGCGCTCGAGGAAATTCCGCTTGATGGCGACTTTGTGTCCTTCTTCCGCGAATTTTCCAGCCCGAACGTTATTTACTGGCACGACACTGGCCATGCGCAAATCAAGGAAAACCTCGGGTTCATTCAACACGCGCAATATCTCGAATCGCTTGCCGCGCGGCTGGCTGGTTTTCACATTCACGACGTGCAATTTCCCGCGCGTGACCATGTTGCGCCCGGCTCCGGCATGATTGATTTTGCCGCGCTCAAGCCGATGGTGAAACCGGAGCACATCAAAGTTTTTGAATTAAGCCCGTCACTGCCTGCGGAAGCCGTCAAATCCGGCATCGCACACGTGAAACGGATTTGGGGAAACGACTAGATTTGCCCACGCAAAGACGCAAAACCCGCCAAGATAATTTATTTTGCGTCTTTGCGTCTTTGCGTGAGAATGAGTTCCGTGAGTTTTTCTCTGCGCGAGACTGCCGTTGAAATCGTCCGCCGTCTCCAAGCCGCTGGTTTCAGCGCGTTCTGGGTGGGCGGTTGCGTGCGCGATTTTTTGCTCGGACGCAACCCGCAGGATTACGACATCGCCACAGACGCGCGCCCGGAACAAATCGAGGGGTTGTTCAAACGCACCATTGCCGTCGGGCGCAAGTTCGGCGTGATGGTCGTCGTTGAAGACAAGCATCAATTCCAGGTTGCCACGTTCCGTGCCGAGGCGGATTACAGGGATGGCCGTCGTCCTGAAAAGGTCGTTTTCAGCAGCGCCGAAGCCGACGCGCAACGCCGTGATTTCACCGTCAACGGACTTTTTTACAATCCGGTCACCGAAAAACTTCACGATTGGGTCGGCGGCGAAAAGGATTTGCACGCGAAAATCATCCGCACCATCGGCTCGCCGGATGAACGTTTTGCCGAAGACCATTTGCGCCTGTTACGCGCCGTGCGATTCGCCGCACAACTGGACTTTGAAATCGAGTCGCAAACATTCACAGCGTTGAAGGCCAATGCGCCCAAGATTAAAAACATCAGCGCCGAGCGGATTCACGACGAACTCATCAAGTTGTTCAGTCCGCCGACCCTGGGAGCGCTGGCGTCCCGCCGGCGGGTTCTTCCGCCACCAATGTCGCCAAATGCCAGCGAGACGCTGGCGCTCCCAGGCGCCGCCCGCGGCCTGATTTTGTTGCGCGACAGCGGATTGCTGGGGCCGATTTTACCCGAACTTGCGGCAACGATTTCGTGCGAGCAATCGCCGGATTTTCATCCCGAAGGCACGGTGTTCGAGCATATCCGGCTGATGCTGGAGAAACTGCCGCCGAATTCGCATCCATCACTGCCGTGGGCGGTGATTTTGCATGACATCGCCAAGCCGGCCACCACCGGGCTGGATCCGGCCACGGGCAAAATCCATTTTTACGGCCACGAAAAAGTCGGCGCGGCGCTGGCGGAACGAATTTTGACGCGGCTGCGTTTTCCGAAAAAGCAGATCGAAGAAATTGTCGCGTGCGTGCGGCAGCACATGCAGTTCAAGGACGTAAAGCAGATGCGCAAGGCCACGCTGCGGCGATTGCTTTTGCGCGAGACTTTTCCGCTGGAACTCGAATTGCACCGGCTCGACTGCCTCGGTTCGCACGGCCAATTCGACCTTTACGAATTTCTGTTGGCGCAGGCGGAGGAATTAAAAAAGAAGCCGGCGATTCGACCGCCACTGCTCACGGGGGATGATTTAATCAAACTGGGAATGAAACCCGGCCCGGCGATGGGAGTATTGTTGAATGAAATCCGCGAAAAGCAATTACAGGACGAATTAAAAACTCCGCGCCAAGCCAAGGCGTGGGCGAAGATGCAAATCCAGAAAATTGAACCACAAGGACGCAGAGGCGCAAAGAAGTCCTGACCTGCCTTGCGCCTTCGCGGTTTTACCCGTTCGGCAGGATTGATTTGCAAATTTCGACGAACTTGTCCGGCTCGTCCGGCGAGAACCGGATGCGTTTCATGAAACCCGACTTTCTTTCGATTGCAACGTGACGGCAGCAATCCGCATTGTCGATCTTGAATGCCCAGAACGCAAAGAGAAAACCCTTGCCTCTAAAAACATCTGCGAGAACCACAGGCGGACGGACTTCAACGGCCTGAATTTCGTTTACTGGCACGACGACGGTATGGAAGAGAAGCCAGGATTGCAGTTCGAGCCGGTCGCGGTAGATGCGATACTCCTGCCACAAGCTTTTGATGGTGCGTTTTGATGTATAAACAGGGGTGTCGTTCATACTCTGACTTATTTAAATTGCTTTTTCACGCGCTCAAAAACCATCGCAGGGGAGATGGCTTCCAGGCACTCGTTCGGCTTTTCGTAAACACAATGCGATTTCATGCAGGGAGAGCAGGGGAGATCAAGGCGCAGCACGTTTTCAAGATGGCCATACGGGCCGGTGCGACGGGGTTCGGTGGGGCCGAAGAGCGCGACCAACGGCTTGCCGAGCGCGGCGGCGGCATGCATCGGGCCGGTGTCATTGGTGATCAGCAACTCGCACTGCCGCAGCCATTCGATCATTTCGGGCAGCGAAGTCTGGCCGCACAAATCCAGACAACGTGTTGGTGCGGCGCGCAAAATGATTTCGCCCAGCGGTTGGTCTTCCATGCCGCCAAGAATGGCGAAGCGCCGATCCGGGAAATCTGTCGCGAGGAGGCGGACGAGTTCAGCAAAATTTTCGGCCGGCCAGCGTTTGTTCGCCCAGCGCGCACCGGGCTGAAGGGCAATCCACCGCGCGCCGTCCGTTTGCCATTTCGATTGGACGGTGGCGGCAACTTCGGGCTGTTCGGGCAGCCATTGGAAGTTTTTGTGGACCGGTACGCCGAGCGCCGGCAGCACGGCCAGATACCAATCCACAGCGTGCGTGTGGAACGAGGCGCGCCGGACGGCCACGTCATAAAATCCCCGCGCGCCTTCGCGGACTTCGTCGAGGCCGATGAGGAATTTTCCATTGGCGAGCCAGGCGAAGGCGCCGCTGCGCGCGAGGCATTGGAGGTCAATGACCCAGTCGAATTTTTGCGCGCGCATCCAGCGGATGCTGCGGAACATTTCCGGCCAGTGGCGTGGTGACGCCCAGCGTTTGCGTTCGAAACGGACGATGCCGGCCAGATCGGGGTCGCCTTCGAGGAGCGGCGCGAGGTTGGAGTCGATCCACCAGAAAATTTCGCTGGCTGGCAGATGACATTTGATGAGCCGGAGGACCGGCAGGGCTTGGATGACGTCGCCGAGCGAGCTGGGTTTGAGAATGAGAATTTTCAAAGGCTCGTTTCAACTCCAGATTACCCGGATGCCGCCATTTTTTCAATTCCGCGCCAATAGGGGCTGCCTGCAGAGAACAAGTTTGATTTATCTTCCCACAGCGAGCCGTTCGGCGAGGCGTTCAGGAAGACCGGCGGCGAGGATTTTTTTCTGGGCGGTGGGAATGTCATATTCAAGCCGGCGCAATTCAATGGTGTTCTCATCCATGTCATAGACCACGTAAGCGGCCTTGGGATTATTGTCGCGAGGCTGGCCGATGGCGCCGACGTTGATGAAATATTTTTTGGCCGTGTCAATTTTGAATTTGGAATAGGTGCCCCCGCGCACCACGGTGTCGCGCATGAAGGCGACCGGCACGTGCGTATGGCCAAAAAAACAGACTTGTGTATTTTGGTATGGAAAACTGGCTGCCGCGGCAAGCTTGTCGAAAACATAACCCCAGCGTTCCGGTGCATCGAGCGTGGCATGGACGAGGGTAAAGTTGGCGACCATGCGTGAGTATTTCAATTCGCACAGCCATTGCCGTTCTTTATCGTCGAGTTGTTCGCGCGTCCAGTAAACGGCTTCAGCGGCAGCGGGGTTGAAACCTTCGAGCGCATCCTCGGTGGAGCAATATTCGTCGTGATTGCCTTTGACGCAAGGGATGTTCATTTTGCGGACGATCTCGAGACATTCCTTGGGGTTGGCGTTATAGCCGACAACGTCACCGAGACAGGCATAGTGCGTGACCTTCTGATTTCGAGCGTCCTCCAAAACAACCTGAAACGCCTCCAGATTGGCGTGTATGTCGGCGATGATGGCGTATTTCATTTTTATCTGACGATTTCAAATCCGTGAAATTCATTCTGCACTTCGCTCCAATTTACATTCTCGTCGCGAATGAAACTGGAAAACCCGGCATCGTAAATAGCCGCGCGGAATGCTTCAAGCTCTTCTCGCGCGCCCTCGGCAACCAACTCGACACGACCATCGGGCAAATTACGGACCATGCCGTTGACCTCAAAACCGGCGGCGACAGTTTTCGCTGTGTAACGAAAACCAACGCCTTGCACGTGACCCGAGTAAAAAATTTTCATGCGACAACGGCTCATGGCGCATGCAGTCGCTGGCATTTGTGCCGGCACGACAGGATAAAGCCAGAGCCAGCGACCGGGCGCAATGTTTTATTACGGGATTCGCCACAAACATTTTCCCAAGTTTTATGTTTGACCGTCCCAAAAATTTACAGTAACCAGCACGGACTGCCTTAAACAAACGGTAAAAGTTCGGTCGTTTTTTACCGGCAGCGCGCGACACGGAGACAGCAATGCTGAATGTAAAGTCATTTTTGGCGGTTGATTTTGGGGCGGGCAGCCTCAAGGTGGCGCACTTTGAACTCAATGAATCCGGCGGTTTGCTTTTAAAGAGTTTTACTCTTAAGCCGTTGGGCGCGGAAGGTTCAATGGAGGCCACACGCAAGGAGACTGTTCTTAAGGCGCTCCGCGGGGCACTGGCTGAAAAAAACACCGGTGCAAGAGACATCAATGTCTGCGCGCCGGGGTATCAGGTGTTTTCCAAATTTGTCAAGCTGCCGCCCGTGGACGCGAACAAGGTAACGCAAATCATCCAATACGAAGCGCAGCAAAATGTCCCGTTTCCGCTGGTGGAAGTGGTGTGGGATTATCAGATTTTGGGTTCGACCCCGACTGGTGAGTTGGAAGTATTGCTGGTGGCGATCAAATCGGAGGTCGTCGAAGGTTTGTTCCGTTTGGCGGAGGAGGCAAAACTGCGACTGCAACTGTGCGATGTGTCGCCGGCGGCGCTCTGCAATGCTTTCCGCTACAACTACGGCGATTTGGAGGATTGCACGATGTTGCTGGACATCGGCGCCAAGACGAGCGATCTGCTGTTTTTTGAAAACGGCAAGGTTTTTTCCCGCAGCATCAACTTGGGCGCCAATTCCATCACGCAGGATTTCGCGAACGAGGCTAAATTAAAATTCGAAGTCGCCGAGCAAATCAAAGTGAACGAGGGTTTCGTCAGCCTCGGGGGCGCGTACGAGGAGCCGGAGAATCCAAACCAGGCGGCCATTTCCAAAATTGCGCGGCAGTTCATGACGAAACTGCACATTCAAGTCAATCAGACGATACAATTTTACCGCGGCCAAATGGGCGGGGCGGCCCCCCATCGCCTTTTCCTGGCAGGCGGCGCGTCCATTATGCCTTACACGGCGCAGTTTTTCGCCGAAAAACTGAACGTGCCGGTCGAATACTTCAATCCATTCCGCAACGTCCGGATTGACCCGTCGGTAAATCTGGAGGAACTCGCGCGCGTGGCGCATTCACTCGGTGAAGTCGTCGGTTTGGGGCTGCGAAATCTGGCGCACTGTCCGGTGGAAATGAATTTGATGCCGGCGAGCACGCTGCGTCGGCGGGCTTTCAATGAAAAGAAACCGTATTTCATCGCAACGGTATTCAGCCTTGTCGTAGTGGCATTCGCAGTCGGGTTTCTTTTTGAAAAACTGGCCAAATCGAAAGCGGGTGAGCTGGAGACACTGGGGCCGGAAGTGCAGCGGCGGCAGGACAAGTCCAATACATTCAATCAAGTTCACAAGAAATTTGAGGCGGCACAACGGGATGCGGGGCAAATCGCGACATGGATGGATGATCGGTATTATTGGGGCAACGTGCTGGCTGAATTGCGCCGTGTCTTTATTCGTGCCGAGAACGACACTCAAAAAGAATTGTCTGCGCAAAAACCAGGAGTGCAGGCTGGGATTTGGATTGAGCAGATGATTGCCACACCGCCGCCGGCAGGCGGAGGAAATTCACCTTCATCCAATCCAGGGAAAGCGCAATCGCCAAACGCCGCCCCGGGTCAAACCAGTCAAGGGGGGGGTATCACTCTGATTTGTCGCGCGGTGAGTTTGTCCAATGTGGATCCATCGGCGAATACTGGCATCGCTTACGCGCTGCAAAGGGAATTGCAGGCCAGCCCGTATTTTGATCCCAAAGCAACACAACTTTCTGGTGAAATCAGCGTGGACGAAGCTTCAGGAACATTTACATTCGGAATTTCAGTAGCGCTTAAAAAGCCCCTGAAGTTATAAAAGTTATAATATGGATTGGATTAAAAGAAATTTGTTTTTTTTCATCGGCACTGTCGTAGCCATGGGGCTGCTGGCGGCTGCTGGTGTCTATGGATTGGGGAGTTGGCAGCGGAACGAAACGGCTGTGAACTCGCTGAACGAGGCATACAAGACGTTACAAACACTGAATAATGAAAATCCGTCTCCGGGTAATGACAAGGTCGATAACATCAAGGCAGCCCATGAACAAGAACGGCAACTGCGCGAGTGGATTCAGGAGACAAAGCAATACTTTCAACCGATCACACCCATTCCGAATCCAACCAATGGTGTCGTGACCAGTGAGGCCTTTGCCGCCGCTCTGCGCCGGACGGTTGATCAATTACAGCGTGAGGCTGACGGCGACAGCGTTACATTGCCGCCTCAATACAATTTCTCGTTTGAAGCGGAACGATCGTTGGTAAAATTCGCGCCCGGCGGTCTCGATTTATTGGCCCAGCAACTCGGCGGGGTAAGGGAAGTTTGCGAAGCCCTTTTTTCAGCCAAGATCAATTCTTTGGATGGTCTTCGACGAGTGCGTGTTTCGGACGACGATGCTCGCGGCTCGCAATCGGATTATCTTGATGGGGCGGTTGTCACCAACAATCTTGCCACCTTTACGCCATATGAAGTGACTTTCCGCTGTTTTAGTCAGGATTTGGCAAATGCATTGTCCGGTTTTGCATCGTCGTCGCACGGATTCATCGTGAAAGACATTAGCGTGCGGATGGCAGAAGCCACCACCACGCCGTCAACCTCTCCTCTGGGTGAGAGGACGCCGGGTAACCCGATGTCTCTTTACGCGCAGCCCCCCCAACCAACTCATCAGCCACCGTCCGCGCCCGTGAGTCGGGGAGGGTTGCAGACGGTGCTGAAGGAACAGCTTTTGAGCGTGACCATGAACATCGTGGTCGTGAAATTGTTGCCGGAAATTTAAGCGCATGGACTTCGTCAAAAAACATTACGAAAAAATTCTGCTCGGCGTTGTGCTGCTGGGCTTGGTGGGGGCATTGTTTTTTTTGCCGTTTTGGATCTTGCATGACCGTGATGATTTGATTGCAACGCGGATGGGGATTACCTCACAACCAGTCCAACCGCTTTTGCCGCTCGACTTGACGGAACAGAGCAACGCCATTCAGCGCCTGCAATCACCTTACAAGCTTAACTTTGAGACGACCAACAGGCTTTTCAATCCCGTTGAATGGCAAAAAGCGATGAACGGCACCCTCATTAAAATTGAAAGCGGCAGGGAAGTGGGTCCGCAAGCTGTTGTGGTGACGATGACCTCGCCGCTGTATTTCATACTCACCCTGGACTCGGTGGAGACAAATGAGCCTGCGCGTTACATCATTGGCGTTGAGCGCCAGGCAGCGGCATCATTGTGGCAGCGGACCAAGCGGCAACATTACGCCACAGTGGGTGAAAAAAACGATGCTTTCACCATTACTGCCGTGAAAGGACCGCCAGACAATCCCACGCAGTTGGTTCTGCGGCTGACAGATACCGGCGAATCAGCGGCATTGTCCAAAGACAAACCGTTTCGCCGTGTGGATGGCTACAAGGCTGATTTAAAATACAGTCCTGAAGGGAAAAATTGGCAGGACCAGCGCCCCAACGACAAACTAAAATTTGGGGGCGATGATTACATTATCGTTGCCATCAGTGAGAACGAAGTGATAATATCCGCCAGATCGAACCAGAAAAAAACAACATTGACTTACAATCCCTAAAGAGTTGAATAATACCTGAACGCGATGACGCTGGCATCCGGCGGCGCTGATTTCGACGAACCTAAAACGAACCATGACAAAAGTAGTTTCTATTCCCCTCGGTTGCATTCTGATGCTGGCGGCTGCTCTTGCGACATCAGCTCAAACAACAACCCCTGCCGATATAGCCGTCAATGAAGCGGTGTTGCGGCAGGCCAACACCATCGTTTTGCGCCAGAAGCTCACACAAGCTCAAAATACCGCCGCTCGTGGAGATTTGGTCGCTGCTGCCAAGCTGTATGAGGATGCCTATTCACTTGTTCAGCAAATCGGTTCCGGCATTAATGCGGAGACGGCGCAAACCATCTCCGGACTTGTGTCAATCCGGCTTGAATTGGCGCGCGAAGCGCAACGCCAGGGTGATTTGCGGGAAGCCGGCACGGAGGTCAGCCGCGTTTTGAAAGTGGATCCGGGCAATTCCACTGCGCTTGCGTTTAAAAAACAAAATGACCGGATGATCGCCGCGATGCGCGGCCAAATACCCGATGAAGCGACTTTGCAACAACTTCCCATTGTGGCTGACGAGAAAATAGAGGCGAGCACCCTGGTGCGTGACGGCAAGCTGCTTTATGAAATGGGCAAATTCGAAGAAGCCGAAGCCAAACTGCGACAAGCGGTAAAATTGGATCCGAATAATCAAGGTGCGTTTTACTATCTAAGCCTGGTCAAGCAAGCTGCCTACGCCCGCGCGGAACATTTTAACACGGTTGACAAGGAAAATCGCGTGGTGCAGGTGGCCAAAGCGTGGGAATCGCCGATAAAGAATGCGCAGATATCCCTGCCCGTGCCCAATCCGTATGCTTCCGCCAATCTTACCCACACTGGTTCTGGACGCGAGGCTATCATGAGCAAACTAAACCGCATGCGGCTCCCTTCGGTGATGTACGACGGCTTGCCATTGAGCGAAGTGGTTCGCAGTTTGAGTGACCAGGCCAAGCTGATTGATCCGGATAAGAAAGGCATCAACTTTCTCATCAATCCCAACCCGGATAATTCTGCGTCCGTTGCGACGACTCCTTCCACTTCTGGACGTCCCGGGGGGGGGGCTGGTGCTCCCGGTGGTGGTTTTGGTGCTGCTCCGCAGATTGATCCCACAACAGGTTTGCCCATGAACACGGCACCGACCACCGGCGGGGAGTCGGTGGATGTTAATTCCGTCATCATCAGAATCAATCCACCTCTTACGGATGTGCGCCTGGCTGATGTGTTGGATGCCATTGTGCAAGTCGCTGATCATGCCATTAAATATTCCGTTGAAGATTACGCCGTCGTTTTTTCGGCCTTGGGCCCCAGATCACCGCAACTTTACTCGCGGACGTTCAAAATAGACCCCAACACCTTCTATCAAGGTTTGGAAAGCGTTAGTTCGCTCGCCTTTGTCAATAGCAGCAGCAGCGGCAGCAGCGGCAGCAGCGGCAGTAGTGGCAGCAGTGGCAGCAGTAGCGGAGGAAATAGTAGCGGTAACGGAAATAGTAGTGTCGGACTTCTTGCAATCGTAAATGCATCGCCGGGGGGTGGTAGCTCCGGTGGAGGTGGAAGTAGTGGTGGTGGCGGCGGTCGTAGCGGTGGCGGCGGCGGCGGTGGCGGTGGCGGGCAAAACGGCAACGGAGGATTGCGTTTTATAACTACCACAAATGGCACGGCGGATGTCAGCATAGCCGCCAGGGATTTCTTCATAACATTGGGAGTGGATTTAAATCCTCCTAAAAGTGTTTTCTTCAATGACCGGTTGGGATTGCTGTTTGTTCACGCGACAATGCAGGATTTGGACATCATTGAAAGTGCCATTCAGACGCTAAACCAAGTGGCTCCGCAGGTTCATATCAAGACACGGTTCATTCAGGTGAATCAAACTGACAGCGCCGGATTGGGCTTTGACTGGTATTTGGGACAATTCAGCATGGGAGGAGGTTCTGTTGTTGGGAGTGGCGGCAGTTCGCCGTCGCTTACAGTGCCGGTTTCTGCAGCCAACCCTCTCGGCGCTTTTCCGGGCAATACGACGGCCAACCTCATTCCTGGTTCGTCAACGGATCAACTACTCACCGGCGGCCTCAACAATGGGGGTCTTCCGGCCATTGGCACCATTACCGGCATCCTGACGAATCCTAATTTCCGCGTTGTGCTCCATGCATTGGAGCAGCGGCAGGGCACGGAAGAATTGGCCGCGCCGGAGGTCACCACCACCAGCGGGCGTCAAACCGAAATGCGGGCAACACAGATCATAACGGTCATCACGAGCTTTAGCTTCCAGCAAGGCTCGTCGGCGACCACCACTCAATAAAACAACACGCTTTTAACAACAGGAAAAATGAAAACGAACCGTAAAAATAAAATTTTTCAACTGGCGTTCTCCGCGTGCCTACTGCTGGCCGGCCTCGGGGTCGTGGGAGTCGTTCGTGCGCAGAACAACACTTTCAGTCCCGGCACATCCGCCATTACACCAAACACACAACAACTGGAAACAGGCCCGATACTGGATGTTATACCGTATGTTTTGGCCGATGGCTATACGCTCAACCTGACCCTGATTCCGTCACTGACTGAATTCAACGGTTATGACACCGCGCCGGCCATCACCTTCGGCGGCAACGCCAACAATCTGGCCGTATTACCTGTTATTCTGCCCAATTTTACCGTGCGACAGGTGATTACCACTGTGAATGTTTGGGACGGCCAGACCGTTGTTCTTGGCGGGTTGATTACTTCGTATGTCACCACTGAAAAAGACAAGGTGCCGGTGATCGGCGATGTGCCGCTTCTGGGCCGTCTTTTTCAAAGCCAGTCCAAGTCTTCCGTGAAGAAGAACCTGATGATTTTTGTGACTCCGACGATTGTGGATCCTGCGGGCAACCGCGTTCATTCGGACGATGAACTGCCATTTGCGCAGAATACCATTCCGCCGCAGCCGCCGGGAGCCGGGCGGATGACTGAAACCACCGAGAAAGTGACGATGCCCAAACAATAGCCGATTTCCGGAGCCGGCGCTTGCGAGGTTGGGCTTAACAGCAAGCAAGGTCCGGGGAGATGTCGGAATGATTTATGGGCCAGTTGCTGGTGATTGATGGGCACGCTTATGCGTATCGCGCGTTTCATGCGATACGCGGGTTGCGTTCGCCGGGGGGGCGGCCGACAAATGCGATTTATGGCTTTGTCAAGATGCTGGCGAAAATACGTTCGGCAACAGGGCCGACACATTTGATCGTGGTATGGGATGGCGGGTTGAGTGCCGAACGCGTTGCGGCGCTGCCGGAATACAAGGCGCACCGGCCGGGAATGCCGGATGATTTGAGGCTGCAGCTGGATGAAATGGCTGCTTATTTGAAAGCGGCGGGAATTGCTTCGTTTTGCCGTAAAGGTGTCGAAGCGGATGATTATATCGCATGTCTGGCGCGACGCGCGGCGGAAGCCGGCATGGGAGTAATTATCGCCAGTTCTGACAAGGATTTTATGCAGTTGGTGTCGGGGCGGATTGGATTGTTGAATCCGAACGACAAAAGCGGGATGATTTGGACGGATGAACAGGTTCGCGCCAGGGCCGGTGTCGAACCATCGCAGGTGGTGGACTGGTTAAGTCTGACTGGCGACAGCGTGGATAACATTCCGGGCGTGCCCGGCGTCGGTCCCAAAACTGCCGCGGAATTGTTGAATCAATTTGGTTCGGTTCGCGGCCTGTATGAGCGGCTGGACGAAGTGAAGTCGGAGAAACTGCGCGCGGCATTGCGCGCCTCGGTGGAGGCGGTGCGGCGCAACGGCGATCTGGTGCGGCTGCGCGATGATTTGCCGTGTGAATTTTCACCGGATGAGCTGGCCGGAAAACCGGCGGATGTCGCCCGGCTGCGTGAATTGTATCGGCAGTGGGGTTTTGAAACCCTGCTGGCGGCGTTGGAGAAAACAGCGTGCCCTTGCGATGGCGGGGCATCTTCGGCGGGGCTGGCGCGTGAATGTCAGGCGGTTTTGATTTAGAAAAATGAATGTGATGCGCAAGATTCGAGATTTGCTGGTGGCGTATTTTGCCCAAAGAAACTTTGGACAAAACGCCGGGGAACAGTTATGCTTGGACGAATCTTTTATGTTGTTGTCGTTCGCCCGCAAGATTGCGTTGTGCTGCGGTCTGCTTGTCGGAATTCCCGGTGTGGTTTCCGGGCAAACCAATTATTACGCGGCGAATGGGTTTGAATACGCCATGGCAGGTTCGTTGCCGGGCGATCAGGTTTTTCCCGACGCAGCCGTGACGCCTGCCGGGGGCTTTGTTGTGTGGCAGGACAACATCACGGATGGCGACGGTTTGGGCATTAGTATGATGCCGGTAAATGGCACGCTCTCCGGTTCAGGTGGTATCCACCACGTGAATGTGCAGGGCGCGGGCGATCAGCAAAATCCGCGTGTGACATTGCTGCAGGGTGGCGGCGCGGCCTTTGTGTGGCAGGGCGGCCCCAAAGAATCCCAGCGCATTTACGCGCGGTTTCTTTCTTCCAGCAACACATGGCTGACAAGTGACGTGCCTGTCAACACGTTCACAAATAATTTTCAGATCAATCCCGCCGTGGCCACGCTGACCAATGGCAACGTCGTGGTCGTTTGGAGCAGTCTTAATGAGGCAGGCCCCGGCAGCATGCAGGATGTCTATGGCCGGATTTTTTCACCAACCGGCCAGCCAATCACCGGCGAATTTCCGATCAACCAATATGTGAATTTCAACCAGCGCACGCCCACGGTGGCGGCATTGAGCAATGGCGGATTTGTGGTTGCCTGGGTGTCCGAACAGCAACGCGTCGTCGCCGCGTTGAGTCCCGGTTTAATAACGCCCGGCCAGGTGCAAAATGCCAGCATAGACATTTATGCGCGGCTTTACAACGGCAGCGGCGTGGCCCAAGGCAATGAGTTTGTGGCCAGCTCGGCGGATTCAAATCCGTGCGCCAATCCCGACGTGGCCGCCGGGTCGGGCGGCGGTTTCATGGTGACTTGGGACGCATTTGACATGGCCAGCCCGACCACCAACAGTCTGGACATTTACGCACGGTCGTTCACAAGCGCGGGCGCTGGCAGCGGCGGCACGGTGGTCCGCGTGAACACCCATCTTTACGGCGATCAATACGCGCCGCGAATTAGCGCGTTGGGAACGGATTATCTGATTGTTTGGACGAGCTTGGCGCAGGATGGTTCGCGCGAGGGCGTTTATGGGCAATTTCTGCACGGTGACGGTTCGAAAGTCGGTGGCGAATTTCGCGTCAACACCACAACGGTCGGTTCGCAAATCCAGCCGGTGGTTGTGTCGGATGGCAGCAGTCAATTTCTGGCAATCTGGAGCAGTTTCACCGGCCTGCAGTATGGTTTTGATTTATATGCGCAGCGTTACGTTAACACCCAGCAGCCATTGGAGCCGATGGCCGCGCCGTTTGTTTATGCGCCGTTCACATTGAGCAATGGCGTGTATCAGCCGCAGTTGGTGGTTTCATGGCCGGCGCTGTCGGGACTTTCGATCTCCACTTATGAGGTTTATGTGGACGGCGCAGGCACGCCAACGGCTGCGACCACGAGCAATGTGTGGACAATGACGGCGGCAGATGGTTTGACGACCAGCGCCACTCATTCATTCCAGGTGAATTATGTGACAACGGATGGGCGCAGCCCGTCGTCGAAGTCGCCGTCGGCCAGCGGCACAACGTGGATCGGCAACAATTATCATGGAATTCCAGTCGAATGGATGGCGGAATATTATGGTTACGGCAATCCTTGGCCGGCCGATGTAAATGCGCCATTGGTTCCCGGCGGGCCGACCCTGCTCCAGGTCTTTTTGAGCGGCGGCAATCCGCTGGATCCCGGCACTTGGCTGAATACGCAGTTGCTCAATACGCCGCAAGGCCTGTTCCTCACGTGGAATCCGCAGCCGGGCCTGACGTATCAAGTGAAGGTGAAGACGAACCTCACCGCCTCGTCGTGGGGCGATTTCGGCGTGCCGCGCTTTGCGGCGGGCACCAACGATTCAATTTACGTCGGCGGCAGTCCGGCGGGTTATTACCAGGTTTGGCTTGTGCGTTAACGAAATTTGTATGAGACAATTGATGAAGAGATTTTTGTGGATTGGTTTGCTGGCATCCTGTTTGCAAACAGCATCGGCTTTTTCGCTGTTGGGACCGGACTCATATTATTCGCCAGCGCCTCAAGGTGACCTCTGGCAGATAGTGGAAATCGGTTACTCCGAAGGAGTTGACAACGTGCCGCCGTATATTACAGACACCGCTCCATACGGCCCCAAAAACTTGGGTGAGGGATATCGCCGCAACACGCCGGTGATGTATTACACCATTGATCCAACTTTTGCCAATTACTTCGGTTCAAACGGAGAAGTTGCCGTGCAACAGGCGTTTGATATTCTGAACAGTCTGACGAATGTGGACAGTTACAGCGCCAATCTGTCGGAATTTCCTTTGAATTCGCAGAGCGAAAATTATACGGCGTATGGCTTGGGATTGCAGGATGTGAAGTCTGTGACGTTGAGTCTGTTGATGGAACAGTTGGGTTTGACCGACGCAATCCGTTACACATGGACGCTGCATGAGCGTGCCACGGTGCCGGGATGCCTGGCTTCCTGCCCGGCTTGTCTGGCCTATTTGGTTGTCATGAGGAATTTCGACTTTTACCTCACTCCACTGGGTTACAATCCGCCTGACTGGGGTCAATACTCGCCCTATGTCAATGGCGAATTGTATACTTACCTCGTTACAGAAAACTGCCACACTCCCAATGATCCAACTGCGGATGCGCTTGAAATCCCCGCTGATCCGATAAACAACAATCCTCCGGTTGCTTCAGGCCACGGCGAAGGCCTTCTGTTGGATGGTTTCTTTTACACCGGCTTGACGCGGGACGACATGGCGGGGTTGCGCTGGCTTTACAGCTCAAACAATTTCGATACCCCCAGCGCGAGTTATCGGGAATCATCGGCGCCCGGAAGCGTGCCTTTGAGTGGCGGCGGCGGCGGCGTCGGCAACTGGTCGCCGCCATTTCAATTGACCACCTTCAGCCTTGCCATTTTGCCAATCACTGATCCGGTCACGCTGCAAACGGAGGTCCCCGGCATCGTGATTACCAGTGTTACGACCAACATTGTAAACGGGCAGACCAATTATAGTTACACTTTCGAAAATCTGGTGACCAATTCCTTTTCCACCAACACCATGGTCATAACTCAAGTTCAAACCACCACGATTAGCCCGTTCCCCGTTTATGGACAGCCTTATCCACCGGTATACTTTAGAACCAATACCATTCCCCCTACCACCACAACGAACATATCAAGCATGGTTTCAGGAGATTTTTACATCATCCCCACCAATTCCTGCGGATTGACCATTCTTCCAAGCCCGCCGCCAACCGCTATTGTGGTTGCCACCACAAATGTTTTGGGAACTGTCACCAATGTACTCGGTCCTTTTTCAAGCAACGTCGTCTCGACGAGCATTATCACATTTTCCACGAACCACCTCTTGTGGGCGACGCTATGCACGCCCGCGCCAGGCACAACCAATAGTAGTACCAGCGTGGTGGGTAATCTTCAAGGCATAGGAAGAATTCAGTTCGTGCGCGTGGCGGATGGCAATTTTGATCCCTCGCGAGGTGTGTTTTACACGCCCATGACCAATCAATACTCGATGGTTTTGAGGCAGAATGATGGCCAGCCTCGCGTGGTGACGTTTCAACGCGTGGTGACAGCGCCTGATTTTGTCTTTCGCGCACAGGACATGGAGAGTGGCCCGGATGGTCCGTACCTTCACCGTGATCAGTTTACTCGAAGCCTCGTTCTCAATCAAAGCAATGAAGGCGCCGGGCTTGCAGGGCCGGGAACCATTGACCCCCCCAGCGTAATCACCTACAACAAAGTCGGTGTGGATTTCGTGAATCTGTCCGGGCCGTTTATGAGTGGACCAGATGCGGCCTACGGTCGCTGGTTTATCTGGGGTTCATTCGACGGCACGACCAACGCTCCGGTGATTTATCCCAACGGTACCAGCATCGCGAATTTGGCAGCCGAGGCATTGATCCAAATTTCCCCGCCCCCACCGATTTTGCCGGATGGCACAAACGGTGTGCCTTATCCAGGAGGTAACGTAACGAACGTCACACTTTCAGCGACGGGCGGCCAGTCGCCTTACACGTGGTCGCTGACGGCCAACTCGGCGGGACTGCCGCCCAACTTGACTTTGTCTGCAGGCGGCGTCATTTCCGGCACGCCGACCAATAGCGCAACGTATGATAACATTCAGATTCAAATGAACGATTCCAGCGGACGTTCAGTGATAATGAATTATTCGATTACCATTGACCCCTAAACAACGGCCCGCCAAATGAAATTATGTTTTTCAAAATCCGTCGGGCGGCTCCGGGTAAAATCGCTGCCGTTCCTCACCGGTTTGCTTCTGTCTCCGCTTGTGGCGATGGCCACGGATTCGATATATCAGAATACCGGCTTCATTATATATGCTCCGGGTTACAGCGGTAACACTGTTCTTAATCTGCCTCAAGTTGACGCGACGACCTTTGTCAACTCCGGCACTTGGGACATCGTCACCGTCAAACCTTACCAAACCGCCAATACACTCAATTATACCAACGAAGGCAGCATGGTTGGCGAAGTAGGCTGGGAATTCGATTATGGACCGCTTCCCATTCCTGCCGGCGGGCGCGGCATGTCGGCCAATTTCTTCAATGACATTGGCGCAACGATTCAGGCAATTGATCTTTCCCTTCCCAATCCATATGGATTGGGGCAGCTCACCAGTTATCCCGTGAGTTATTTGTGGATTTCCGCCACCAATGTCGTCAACAAGGGACACCTGATTGGCGACAGTGGTGGGGAAATCCGGTTGACCGGCTCGTCTGTGAATCTCGCCCGCAGCACGCTGGAGATTAATGCCTTCTCGAGAGGATTCAGCTACAATAATTTCAACCTGACGAATTTTATATCTGTCACGGGCGTCTATGACGAGTATTGGGGACAAACCAACACTTTGCCTCCTCCCAATGGCACGGTTCCCTATGCCATGGCCAGCTCGACGATATGGAATGGCACTTCCTTCGCGTCGCCGGTTTTCTATGTGAGCACTCTATGCGGAGTGTCAAATGTGCCGACAAGTATTCCTGGTATGGGAAGACTTACTGCCAGCTTGGCCGACTCAACAAACATTTTTGCAGCTTACACGAATATCGCTTATACGAATCACAATTTGTCGACTGGAATGGTAACTTTGCCCTCTAAAATATTCAGGCAGGCGGTTTTTGTTCACATCACCGACCCCAATATAATCGCATCAAACAGGTTTCTACCCACGGGTGATGTCTCGAATCTATTTCAAATCGCCACTGTGAGATTGACCAATTCGGCGAGCGGAGAAGAGTTTTATCTTGTGGATACCCTCGGCGCTTTGACCAACAGGGGGTTGTTGCTTAATACAAATTATTTTATTGGCTCCAATCCCCGGACTCCCTGCACCGACCCGACTTACCGTCCGGCCAATTATACTTTCCCGGCCCCCCCGGATTCTTTTGCCAATGGTTCTCCCGGCGTTGGAAAGCCCGCAGCCACCTTTTTATATACTCCCCCACCTCCTACTACAGGTTCTTTCACCAATGACATCGTCCAGGCAACTTATGCCGGCTATTCCGCATACATTGACAATCTGATTCGGCGTCCGTTCGGTGACGCTGTGACAAATTTGCCCGGCAGAATCATCATTAACGCGGATAGTTTGGATCTTACCCGGACAACGATCGCCAATCGGGGGGCGGAAGTCGTGATTCAGGCAAATCACCTGATTAGCAGCACAGGCGCGGTTGTGTCCTGTCAAAACTTGAGCTACAACCTCGGTTCAACGAATGGCACTTTAAATGTGACGCCCAATCTCGCCAGTCAGTCATGTCTCGGGTTCAATGGAACCGTTGATGCGTTCAGCGCCCTATGGACCAATGGGATGGCCACAGTGATTCCCAGTTGGACATCGAACACCACTACAACACTCATAGATTCCACGCCGCTCACGAATTTTGCCGAAATGGACTTTCACGTCCTGCTTGTGGATGCGAGCGGGCTTTCCTCAACGGTGCCGGTGACGGTTCAGGATTTGATTTTGAATGCCACGAACATGGTGGTCAGCGATCCCATGACCGTGGTCCAGACACTTTTGTTCGGCTCAACAAACAATGTCCCTTACAGCCTGAATCTGCAATCAAATCTTAATCTCTCCGGCAATCTCCAGAATTGGACCTATGTCAACGCGCCGCACCTTCGCTATTTCACCAATAATGGCGTGTTATCCATCCCACAGGATGCGCATTTTGGCGATGATGGGCCGACAAATTATGCCTCATTCGTTAATAATGGAATAATCACCGCTGGCGGCGGCGAGACGATTGACAGCGATTATTTCCAAAATAGCGGGACTCTTTTTGCCCCGGGGGGAGTCTTTGTAATCACTTCAAACGGCTTGGTTACAAACAACGCCAGCATCATTTCCGGGCAGGACGTTGATTTCTCCGGCGGGACATTGAAATTGACTCATGCCACAATCGCTGCCGGAAACCATTTATATTTCAATTTGACCAATGCGCTCTATGATGCAGGCCCTGCTTCCGGGAACACGCTTATCTGCACGAATGGCTTTAGTTTGCTGTCCATGCCCACCGGTAGCGCCACTTTGATGGGCACTACCATCAGAAGCGTGGCATTGAATGGCGCGGAAGTTGACCATGTGTGGGCGGCTGTAGATCGTGGAAATACACAGGCCGGTTTTTCCGGCAATGTCGTTATCTGCAAGTTGGTGTTGACGACTAATCTGGGAAGTAGCAGCGAACCGCTTTTTGTGTTCAGCGGCGCGAGTGCAAATAATGGTTTGTATGTTAGCAATCTTGACCTGTCCGGCCTTGCGGATTTTGCCAATGAAATCCAAGTTAATCCCAATCTGGTCATTTACTATATCTCCGTCACAGGTCCAACCCCGTTACAATTAACGACCGCCTTTGGCAGCCGTTTCATTCAGGCGGCAGGCGGCATCATCCCATCTATCGGAAACCCACCTTCCGGCCCGTCTCCGAAATTCACGGCTAATTACGTCGTCGGTTCCGGCCAGATCCAGTTCACAGTGAACGACGGTGTGGCGGGCCAGACCTACACCGTGGAAGCGTCCACCAACCTTCCCGCCGGTAACTGGGTGCCCATCTTTACCACCACCGCGCCGCTGGATGGTCTGTTCCAATTTGTTGTTCCAGAAGACGTCTCAAGTTATCCCAACCGCTTTTACCGGGTTGTAACATCGCCGTAAGCAGCCTTCCGGGTAATGAAAATTTGCGGTCTGACCGGTGGGTTGGGGATGGGCAAATCCACCGCTGCTCAATTTCTCCACGAACGAGGCGCGCAAGTCGTGGACACAGACGAACTGGCGCGCCAACTCGTTCAGCCCGGCCAGCCCGCTTTGGCGGAAATCCAGACGGTTTTCGGCAAAAGCATTGTTGCCAAAAATGGCGAATTGCGCCGTGCCGAACTCGCGCGGATTGTCTTTGCTGATGCCGCCACCCGCAAAAAACTCGAAGCCATTCTGCACCCGCGCATCCAGGAACGCTGGCTCGCCCAGATTGAAGCCTGGCGTGCCGCGCCAAAGCGAAGCGACGGCGGGCGCATGGAAAACCGCGCTCTCGCCGTCGTGGTGATACCATTGCTTTTTGAAACCCGTGCTGAATCGCGCTTCGACAAAATTATTTGTGTTGCGTGTTCGGCGGAGAATCAGCGGCAACGCCTGCTCGCCCGTGGCTGGACGCCGGAGCAGATCGAACAGCGCATTGCCGCGCAGTGGCCGGTTGAACAAAAAATCGCGCGCGCCGATTTTGTTATTTGGACGGACGGCGCATTAGACTCACACGCGCAGCAGATAGAGCGCATTTTCGCAAAGCTTTGACGTTTTTCAGTAGGGCGGCGCTGTCCACCCTCCGTAGCAGCAGAGCTACTGCGGAGGACGGGCTGCGCCGCCGTGCGTTGCACGATTTGCAGCGCGGGCAGCCTTATCCTTTACCAATTCCCGGAGATTTACTTATGTTGTGGTAGAGACGCGCGGCCGAGACTGTCTCAAAAGTATCGGAGGGGCGAGTTATACGAGCCCCTGACTCATGGAATGACTCTGAAAATGGGGGCTCGTGTAACTCGCCCCTCCGACGAGATTGAGGAAGAACATTTCCTTCTGTGTCCGGGTTGATTACAGTTTCTCCGCATGATTCTCACATCCGAAGAATTGCGCAGCCTGGTCGATCTGAAACACTCATCGCCGCACACTTTGCTTGGGATGCACCCGCTCGGCGATGCTTCAGGCCTCGTTGTCCGCGCATTGCTGCCGGACGCCGCCCGGATTGAGGTCCAACCCGTTCATGAAAAAGGCAAACCGAAGTTCGAATTAAAGCGCATTCACGCGAGCGGCTTGTTCGAGGGCGTCACAAAATCGGCCAATCGCGTCTATGCCTATGATTTGGTCGTCACCGATTCTCACGGCCAGACCCGCCGGGCGCGTGATCCGTTTTCATTTCTGCCGACGCTGGGCGAATCGGATTTGTTTTTGTTCGGCAAAGGCGACGAGCGGCGCATTTACGAAAAACTTGGCGCGCAACTGCGCGTGATTGACGGCGTTCACGGCACCAGCTTCGCCGTTTGGGCGCCAAACGCGCAGCGCGTCAGCGTCGTCGGTGATTTCAACCACTGGGACGGGCGGTTTCATCCCATGCGGCTGCTCGGCGCGTCCGGCGTCTGGGAAATTTTCATTCCGGGCGTCGGCGTCGGCGCGCATTACAAATTTGAAGTTCGCGATGCGCACGGAAGCATTTCCCTGAAGACCGACCCCTACGGATTTTTCTTCGAAGTGCCGCCCAAAAACGCCGCGATTGTCTGGGACACGCAACAGTTCAAATGGAGCGACGAAGGCTGGCTGAAAAAGCGGCGCGAGCGCGACCCATTGCGTTCGCCGATGAGTGTTTATGAAGTGCATCTTGGTTCCTGGCGGAAAAAAACGGCAAACGAATCGTGGAGCTATCGTGAATTGGCCGGGTCGCTTGTGCTTTATGTCACGCGGATGGGGTTCACTCATGTCGAATTTTTGCCGGTGGCCGAACATGCGTTTTATCCGTCGTGGGGTTATCAAGTGACCGGCTTTTACGCGCCAACAAGCCGTTACGGCACGCCGGACGGATTTCAATTCCTGGTCAACGCGCTTCATGAAGCCGGCATTGGCGTGATTGTGGACTGGGTGCCGGCGCATTTCCCGCGCGACGACTGGGCGTTGGCGCGTTTCGATGGCACCGCCCTTTACGAGTATGAAGACCCGCGCAAGGGCGCGCATCAGGACTGGGGCACGCTGATTTTCAATTATGGCCGCCATGAGGTGAACAATTTCCTCGTTGCCAATGCGCTGTTTTGGTGCGACCGGTTTCACGTGGACGGCTTGCGCGTGGATGCGGTCGCCTCGATGCTTTATCTCGATTACTCGCGCAAGGAAGGCGAGTGGGTTCCCAACCAGTACGGCGGGCGCGAACACCTCGAGGCGATTGAATTCCTTAAAAAATTCAATCACATCACCCATACGGAATTTCTCGGCGTGATGACCATTGCCGAGGAATCCACCGCATGGCCGCTCGTCACGCGCCCGCCCTATGTTGGCGGCCTCGGCTTTTCCTTCAAATGGAACATGGGCTGGATGCACGACACACTCGGCTATTTCAGCCTCGACCCGGTCTATCGCAAATATCACCAGAACGATCTCACGTTCGCAATGCTCTATCATCACACCGAAAATTTCATCCTGCCGCTGTCGCACGACGAGGTTGTGCATGGCAAGGCGTCGCTCATCAGTCGAATGCCCGGCGATGACTGGCAGGAATTTGCCAACCTCCGCGCGTTGCTCGCTTATCAATGGCTGTTCCCCGGAAAAAAACTTTTGTTCATGGGCGGTGAATTCGGCCAGCGCGCCGAGTGGAATGAAAATGGCCAGCTTGATTGGTGGCTGACTGATGCGGGACCATTCCATCGCGGTTTGCAAAAATTCGTCGAGGATTTGAACAAACTCTACTCTGCCACCCCCGCGTTGTGGCAAAGCGATTACGATCTCGCCGGTTTTTATTGGATTGATTGTGCTGATCGTGAAGACAGCGTTCTGTCATTCGTCCGCCAAAACGCCGATGGCACGAACCCGCTTGCCATTATTTTGAATCTCACGCCGGTGCCGCGTGAAAAATATCGCGTCGGTCTGCCCTGCGCGGGACGTTGGAGCGAAGTCTTGAACAGCGACGCCGCGATTTACGGCGGCGGCAACAAGGGGAATTTGGGCGGCGTCACTTCCGAAAATATTCCCTGCCACAATCAGCAGCATTCGGCGGAATTTTATTTGCCGCCTTTAAGTGTCATCGTGTTCCGACCGGACTTCTAACGCGCAGGAAATTTTTCAAGCCCCGGCGTAATTCCGTTGCGCGTATCGACGCAAAAATCGGCTGTCAACCAACGGACAGTGAAGGTTGTCTTATTCGCAAGTGACACGGCTTCAAACAGTTGCCATTCTGTGACGCCGCAAGCCGCAAAGTTGTGCCGGTAAAAATGCCATGAGTCCGGTGCGTTCGAGAATGGCCGCAGGCCAACACCCAATTTTCCCTTCAGCGAGGCTCGCACGGCGTCCCAATCGCTGTCATTGAAGAGAACACAATCCGGCACGGTTGTCCGGCGCAGTTTCGCCGCGGTGGATTTATTTTTTACAACCGCAATCACATTGAGCGCGTCCTCCGTGGTATGCAGCAGCAGCAACGGCGGCTGAAACGCGGCTTGGATGTGAGTCTGATTTGTCAGTGCCGTAACCGCGTCCAGCAGCGAGGGATTGGCATTTGTCAGAGCGGCATGCGCGCGGCGGAAAAAATACAGTTCATCCGTCGCACCCGGCATGAAAATGAGCGCTTTCACAACGCCATTTGATTGAAAGGCGTTCAGCAATAGCGACACGCAGTTTGTCTGGTTTAATTCCGTTATCCCGCTTTGCGGGATGTCCAATGGCATCCGGTCCAGCGCGTTTTGCCACGTTTCATCGGCAAAAACGGTCATGCTGATGGTTGTCAGCCACGCACACAGGATGGGGCTCCAAGCGGTTTTCATAGTCAAAACCGGATAATACCGGCTGCTTCGTGCAAATCTAGTAGGCTGCATTGGAATTTTCAACCCGCGTAACTGCGGTAGTGGACCAATATCCGTGTTTATCCGTGTTCATCCGTGGTTTATTATTCCGCCGTGAAATTGATTTCATGGAACGTCAATGGCCTGCGCGCCGTACTGAAGAAAAATTTTCTCGATTACCTTGAGAACGGGAAACCCGACGTGCTTTGCCTGCAGGAAACCAAATGCAGCCCCAACGATGTGGAGCAACTTTGGCCGGCAACGTATTCGACTTATTGGAACGCCGCGCAAAAGAAGGGTTATTCCGGCACGGCGATTTTCACCAAAACGCGACCGCTGAATGTCACCCCTCACATCGGCGTTGCTGAACACGACAACGAAGGCCGTGTGCTTGCCGCCGAATTCAAGGATTTTTTTCTCGTGAATGTTTACGTTCCCAACTCCAGGCGCGACCTTTCCCGCCTCACTTACCGCCGGCTTTGGGACGCTGATTTTTTGCGTTACCTTAAAAAGCTGGAAAAGAAAAAACCCGTGATTTTTTGCGGTGACTTCAACGTGGCGCACACGGAAATGGACCTCGCCAATCCCAAAGCCAATGTTCACAACCACGGTTTTACGCCGGAGGAACGCGCCGGGTTTGGCGCGTTTGTAAAAGCCGGGTTCCTCGACACGTTCCGCGAATTTGAAAAGGGCGGCGGACATTACACGTGGTGGAGTCAGATGAGTGGGGCGCGTTCCCGCAATGTCGGCTGGCGCATTGACTACTTTCTTATTTCAAAATCGCTGCGCCCGCGCCTCAAGCGCGCCTTCATTCAGCCTGAAATTGAAGGTTCAGACCACTGTCCGGTGGGAATCGAAATCGTCTGAAATCATTTCACATTCAGTTCGCGCTGAATGCCGAATTTTTCAATCCGTTTGCGCAACGTTGCCCGCGTGATGCCAACCCTGACCCAGCGGATTCCCCGATGTTTTAATAAGCAGGCACCCACTCGATACGATAAAATCGTTGCGGGTCAGGCCCTATGACATCAGGGATGGTCATGGTCGCGTTGGTCGCTGTGACGATACTCCCCAAATTGATCCAGTTGGGTTGAAGCAAATTGGTCTTGTATTGCATTTGATATGGAAGACCTGGCAACGCCGTCCAACCAAGCCAGACTGTGTTGGTTGATTGTGTGATTGATTGGAACGACGGTGTCACAATGGGCCAGGGCCACAGGCTGACATCGTCGAGGCCAAAATGCCATGGATCGTTCCTGAATCCGAACTGTAAGACCGAGCTGGAAGCGGTAGCCGTGACGACGAACTGTAAATTGGTCCAGCCGATTAACATGCCTGTCACAGGCATGTTAACTTGATCAAAAAGTGTGGTTCCATCCCATACAACCGAGAACTCGTTCGGGGTCGCCGGATGTCCCGGAGCGGGATTGACGGTGTTATTGAACCACAGAGAAAGCAGATACTTCTGTCCAGGCACTGTCACTACCGTTTGGGAGATATGACCCAATGAACCAGTTGTGCTCAACAGCGCTCCGTAGTTTCCAGAGTGTGTAACGCTGCCATAGAAGCCGCCATAGACAAAAGCAGTATTTATATCACCCCACAATGTCCAATAAGAAAAATCGCCAGTCTCAAAACCGCCGTTTTGAATCGTCCCTCCGATCAGTAAATTGAACTGGCGGCTTTGCGCAACCCCGGTGGTTTGATTGGTGAACCAGATGTTTGCCGTATAACTTCCCACCGTTAAATTGCTGGCTGTTGAATTCAGACTCACGGTCACGTTGGTTTGGCCGAAGCCTGCCAGCGTGCCACCACTTGATGAGGTGCTAAGCCAGGAGGAAGTGTTGATAACACTCCAGTTCTGCGAAACCGAACTAATGTTGTTCAATAAATAGTCTTGAGACGTCACATTAAACGGACCACCAACAGGACCGGTGGCTGCAAAACCATTTGTCGGCGTGACCACCAGCGAATCAAATACTTGCAATGTGAACTGGCGACTTTGCGCAATCCCGGCGGTCTGATTGGTGAACCAGATGTTCGCAGTATAACTTCCCGCCGTTAAATTGCTGGCCACGGAATTCAGACTCACCGTCACATTGGTTTGGCCTCCGACTGCCAGTGTGCCACTGCCCGGTGAGGCATTAAGCCAGGATGAAGTGTTGATAAGCGACCAATTCAGCGAAGCTGTTCCGGCATTGGTCAACGAGAAATTTTGAGCGGTGATATTAAACGGACCACCAACAGGACCGGTGGCTGCAAAACCACTGGTCGGTGTGATGACCAGTGTAAATACTTCGGATAATAGCAGATTGTCCAGCAGCATCCCCGGCTCTATTCCCTGTATTTGAAGAAGCGTCCCATCTTGTTTGGCGGTGAAGGTAATCGTTAGGGTCTGCCAATTTGTGTTGTTGCCGGAAATGACGCCCATCGGCGTTCCATCAACGGTAAACGCCGCCTCCGCCAAATTTTGGGGGAAAGAAGCCGCAGGATCAAATTTGCCCGCGCTGCCGGCATTGTAAATGGCCCCGACTTCGCTGGCCGAAAGCGCGCGGGAGTAGAGCGAAATCTCGTCCAGATCGCCTTCGAATGGTCTATAAAAGTGACCATCATTAATATTCCCAATACCGACACCGGGGTGGTCCGTGGAAATCAAATTGCCGATTGGTCGGGTTGTTGTGTTGGTTTGAGCGACCACAATTCCGTTGACATACAGCATCATCGCTCCCGAATTGCCATTCAACGTACCAGCCACATGCGACCACTGATTAGAAACCAGTGGAGCCTGAATAGTGGGCTGGTTGTCCGGGTTGTCAGAAATGAAAAAGGCAATATTGCCACCATTCATAGTAAGGGAGTAAGGATCGTAACCCGGACGCTTATCCCCGCGATAAAAGATAGTAGAAGCATCCCCACGCCACCTGACCCAGCCTTCGATGGACAATGAGTTGGTCAGCACGTAGGCTGGTTGATCTGGAATACAGACTCCAACGGTGATGTCATATTCCGGATTAAAGGTGAACGCCTGGCCAACTTTTCCCGGCGTAAACGTAACATTCTGCAAGGTGCCATTATTCCCGTAAATACTGTCATTCCCATTGGTTTCCCCACGCCACATGCCGGCAATGCCCGGCCCACGATAATCGATTGACAGCGTGTAAATGTGACCTGCCACGGTGGGCAGCGTCCGCGAGATTGTGCCGTTAGCCAGCGCCAGAAAGTTGGAACCTTCAGAGGCATTCGTTGAGTCAGTGACAATGCTGACTTGGTTCGTCAGAACCATCCAGTTACCCATTGTCTGGCCAGCCGAAAAATTCGCCGCGGCCAGTCCTTCAAAACCGTCGGTTAAGAACGCCACCTGCAATGTGAACTGACGGCTCTGCGCCGTGCCGCTGGTCTGGTTGGTAAACCACAGGGTGGCGGTATAGATTCCCTTCGTAAGATTACTGGCAACCAAATTCAATCCCACCGTTACTGCGGTTTGCCCGCCTACCGCCAAGGTGCCGCCAGTCGAAGAAACGTTAAGCCAGGGCGAGGTGTTGACGAGATTCCAGTTGAAGGAAGCCGTTCCGATGTTGGTCAGCGAAAAAATTCGCGAAGTCACATCGAACGGACCACCGGCCAACCCTACGGCGGTAAATCCGGTGGCTGGGGTAATCACCAAGGGCTGCACCACCTGCAACGTGAACTGACGGTTCTGCGACACGCCGCTGGTCTGGTTGGTAAACCACAGGGTGGCGGTATAGGTTCCCTCCACAAGGTTGTTGGCGGCCGAATTCAATTCCACCGTTACTGCGGTTTGCCCGCCCGCCACCAAAGTGCCGCTGGTGGAAGAAACGTTAAGCCAGGACGAGGTGTTGACGAGATTCCAATTAAAGGAAGCCGTTCCTGAATTGGTCAGCGTGAAGGTTTGAGATGTGATCGTGAATGGCCCGCCAATCGCACCGTAGGAATTGAAGCCCAGCAACGGCGAGATGCCCAGAACGTCGGGCGGAACAAAAGTGTTTATTAAATTTTGCCCGGCGGGTGTGCCCCAGCCGGTGCAAAGGTCATAGCCGGGAACAGCGGAGAAGTTAATATGGCTGACAAGATTCGTATTATTGCCGGTCGTGATGTCGTGGAAGTCGGCGGTATAGTTTGCGCTCTTGCCGATGGCATAGATGACAGGATTGATAAAACCGATTGTGTGGGTTGCCCCACCATTGGCCACAGCCTGTTGATTGACCAAGGCGGCAAAACCCGCCCACAACGGCGCTGCCGCACTGGTGCCGCCGACAAAGTATTGCCCGCCATTATCAGCTATAACGTAAATGTTATCCGCCGTCAGGGCCACGTCCGGAACATTCCGCATGGTGGTCGAACCATGGTTGGTCGTCATGTTGATGCCCTGCTGCCAGCCCGGAATTGTATAGTTGACGCTGATTCCGCCCCCGCTGCTGTTGGTATGGGGTGGGTTGGTGATATACCAATTCCAAGTGGTTTCGGAGGCGTAGGAACTGCCAGTGCCGCTCATCGTCAAAGTTGTTCCACCCACAAGCGTAATGTTCGTGTCGTCCGCCCATTGGCTTATCCCCGTGTAATACGCCCCATCATCACCCGATGCCTGGAAAAACGACTGCCCCTGCGCCATAAATTCCTTGTAAACCACATCATAGTTCGGGTCATCTCCCATCAGCCAAGATGAACTGATCTGTTTGGCTAAGTTGTCCGAGGCCATCTGGGCTAAAATGTGAACCGGAAGACCGGGATTGGGCCCCTCATAAACGATTACCTTCGATAACCCCGGTGCCATCGCAATCGCCATCTCAATGTCCAATGCCACTTCGACGTTATTGCTACCAGCGGACCCACTGAAGCTATCCACCAACACATTCGTCAGCGTGACGTTCGGCAGGCCTGCCTGATGCTCATAGTTGGTAATGTCACTCGTGTAATAGCCGTCCAGTTCCAAAAGTCCGACGGTCTGGCCGGAACCATCGAGTGTCACACCCGGCGCATAAGCCGCCCGAAAATCTTTCCCCATATACAAACCACTTGGGCCCGAACCGGAGGCTGGCATTATCTTTGTCAGATCATTCAATGGAGTCGCTTTAAGACTCATCGGCCGTGGCACGATGAAGTTGTCCAAACCGCTGATGTGCAAAATTGGAACGGTCAAGTCCAATGAAGGCTCAACGTCCGGCGTGTAAAACATCCGCGCCTCCGTCGGATGCTGATAGACCTGCATCCCCACGTGAAACGCCTTCTCGATGTCCGCCACCGACCCACTCACGTCCAATATCACACGGTTCGGATGCCTGTAGGTCACTGTCAGACCCTTCGATTCCATGAAGGCAATGACCGCCTGATAATCCTCCTCGGTCGGCCCAAATTGCTCTGTGAATTGCTCCGGCGTCAGGTAATGACGATAATTCGGACTGGCAGGGTCATAAATCTGTTGAAGCAGGGCGTCGAGCGCCTGCTGGTTTCTCAAGGGCAGTCCGATTGCCAGATTCAATTGTTTTGTCGCCGATAGCCTGCCTAATGGTTGTAAATGCAGACGCGCCACAGCTGGCTGCACATGTCCCTTCAAAGACTGTCTGCCGGAATTTTGGGAATATGCCACCAATGGGAGCAAGACCATCGCGCATGCGATGGCAACAAAGCGTTCGCCAACCAATCGCCTGGCAAACTTAACAGACATACCCTTTTGTGTATGCACTAAATTCTTTGCTCCACATTTACTTTCTTTCCGACTGACCGGCAATTGTGCGTTTGACCGCACACCTACACTTATGCTTTTACAAGCACAAACCGTAATTTCCACGCCAGAAAAATGTAAAAATCCTGGCTCCATAATGATCCATAACAATTCGGCAAGTTTTTCAGCATGGCCGATGCCATACAGAATCTTCCTCAAAAACGGTGAGATAATTGGATTTCCACTGACCCATGTGTCATCTCGTGCAAAGTTTTCACGCATTTTGCGTGAAATTCACAATGTCGAGGAGCGTTCAGTACTGCCGCCAAGACTTCAACGGGACAGGGCGAGTCAGCAGAAGTTCTGCCTCCCAAACGGACGCCTCGGCGAGGCAACCCCGCCTTAAACTGGAACGACAGCAGTCCAGCAGTTTTGCCCGAACTTCGATTTGAATTTCGCGCCGACTTTTCGAGGGTGTTCCCCCGCCATCCGGCGGTTTTTCACCGTAAGTTGTCAATAGTAGGAATTATGCCCCTTTTATGGTTTTGTCTTTGCTGATGGCAAAGAGGACAATTTAATACGCTGGTAAGCCCCGCGTTTTTGATCCTCCGGATGTGGCTCAATGGCCAGCACCGTGATGTCTCTCTTGTCCGGGCCATACGCCCAGAATATCCGACCGGCTGACGGTGTGTTGTTTTCGAGATACGATTGGAAAATTTTGAACCCGTATTGCGGGTCAGGTCATCAATTTCGTGTGAGGCCAGACTGTTGTGCCGGGGATTCTGACCGAGATAGCCGAGGGCTTTGGCCAGCTTTTTGAAAAATCTTTCTTCATCCCTGTCCAGTTTCCCCTGCTGCTTGCGGGTTGAGAGAACGTTCCATAACGCCGCCATCTCCGGCAATCCCATGCGGATGTTGAAAGCCATTGAATCCCTTCAGGCCTCGATGAATGCCGACAGGTCAATGGGAGCCGAAGCCAGTCCCTTTTTCAAATTGGCCGCTGATTTGTCCAGCATCTTCAGGGAACGGGCGGAAATGGCTTGAGGCGATACCAGCACGCGCGGCTCCAGGTAAAAGCAGCCGTTCGACAGTGCCTTGACGTGAAAATACTTTGTCCTGGCTTTGCGCAAACTGATGCGCCTCTTCGCATCGGCGGCCACGTCATAATCTTCCACGACCGTGAGGCGTGGTTTCTGTTTTGGGTGTTCAAGTGTCAATGTTGGCATAACGCTACTATAGTGGGATTTCCCACCCTTGTCAACCTACCTTTTTGCGTCGAGGGGAAAGTTACGCCGAATCATTTCACATGCAGCTGGCGCTGAATGCCGAATTTTTCAATCCGTTTGCGTTTGGACACGGTCTGGGTGTCATCCGCAGCTTCTTTGCCAATGGCGTGAAAGCCGATTTCCCGCCCCGGTTTTGCGGGCGGCGACATCAATTCGCGGATGGCATCGAACAGGGATTTGATGGCTTGGTCGTGGCCTTCGAGCCGGCGTTCCAGTTCGGCAAACTTGCGGGCCAAAGCTTCATTCGTGGCCAGCAACCGGCGCAGGCTCACAAACGCGCGCATGATGGCGACGTTGACTTGCACAGCACGTTTGCTCCGTAATACGCTCGACAACATCGCCACGCCTTGCTCGGTGAAGACATAGGGAATCGAACGGCGACGTCCGCCATGCTCGGAACTTGAAATGCCAAATTGGCATTTCAAGTTTGCAACCTCTTGTGGCGCAAGCTGAAACACAAAGTCGTTAGGGAATCGTTCGATGTTACGTTTGACTGCACGATTCAGAGTGCCGGTGTCAACGCCGTAAAGTTCTGCCAGATGACTGTCGAGCATCACCTTCTCGCCGCGAATCAGAAAAATAAAGTTCTGAATCCGTTCCAACGGAATTATTTCAGCAGTTTTGTTCACAATTAATTGTCGATAAACTTGAAGTCACAATTTGCAACTTCAAGTTTTTTAATTCATTTCACATTCAGTTCGCGCTGAATGCCGAATTTTTCAATCCGTTTACGCAACGTCGCGCGCGTGATGCCGAGCAATTTTGCGGCGTGAAGCTGATTATTATCCGTCTCCTTGAGCGCCTGGATGACGAGTTCACGTTCGACAGCTGGAATAATTTTTAGTCTCGGATCGCGTTTGGCCCATTGGAATAATTGCCGTGCCAAAGCGGCGATATCAGTGGCGGTCGCTTCACCAGCGGTGATCGCCAGCGGCGAGGCGCCGCTGCCACCCTGGCCGGTGATTTCCGGCGGCAAATTGCCGGACAAAATCGCGTCGCCCTTGGCCATGACATAGGCACGGCGAATGGCGTTCTCCAATTCGCGGACATTTCCCGGCCAGTGATATTTTTCAAGCGCCTTGGTGACGCTGGCGGCGATGGACTTGGTCTTTCGTTGCTGCTCCCGCGCGATTTTTTCCAGGAAATAATTCACCAGCAGCGGAATATCGCCGCGCCGTTCGCGCAGCGGCGGAATGTGAATGCGAACAACATTAAGCCTGTAAAACAAATCTTCGCGGAACTGTCGCGCGGCGACGGCGGCTTCAAGCGGCTTGTTTGTAGCGGCAATAACACGCACGTCCACCTGGATCGGCTGATTGCCGCCAACCCGCTCAAACGTGCCGGATTGCAACACGCGCAAAATCTTCGTTTGTGTTGCGGGCGTCATATCGCCGATTTCGTCGAGGAAAATCGTGCCATGATTGCATTGCTCGAATTTGCCGATGCGTTGCATCGTCGCGCCGGTGAACGCCCCGCGCTCGTGACCGAAGAGTTCGCTTTCGAGCAATTGTTCCGGAATGGCGGCGCAATTGACCGTGAGAAAGGGCTGCTGATTTCGATTGCTGTGATGATAAATGGCGCGGGCAACAAGCTCCTTGCCCGTGCCGCTTTCACCGGTGATGAGCGCGGTCGCATCGGTCGCGGCGACTTGGCCGATGAGCTTGAAGACTTGTTGCATCGGCTCGCTGCGGCCGATAATGCCGAGTTCATAGTCCTCTGATTCAAGCAATGGTTGGTAGGAAACAACCTGCTTCATGTCCCTCGCAGCTTTAAGGGCGTTGGCGATAATTTCCTTGAGCTTGGGCACGTCGAACGGTTTGAGGAGATAATCATAAGCGCCGAGCTTCATCGCCTCAATGGCGGTCTGCGTCGTGCCGTAGGCCGTCATCAAAATGACGAGGAGTTTGGGATTGGTGGCCCGGATGCGGCGAAGCGTTTCAAGGCCGTTCATGCCACCCATGCGCACGTCCATAAGCACAAGGTCGGGCTTGAATTTGGGAATAACCTTCAACCCTTCCTCGCCGCTTGACGCGGTGGCCAGTTCGATTTCCGGCGAATTAAAAATCCGCTGGAACGAATAGCGCACATCCTCTTCATCATCAATCAACAGCAATTTGCTCATTTTCGGAAGTAGCATAGCCAATTTTTATTGGGCGGATAGTGAATTTTACTTCGGATTCGCCATTTGACCTCGGTCGTCGCATGGCTTACACTCACCGTCCTTTTGAAAATGAAAATTATAGTTTGCGACCCGGTCTCACCCAAAGGCATCGCGCTGCTCCAACAGCGGCCGGAGTTTGAGGTGGTTGTGCTGCCCAAACGACTAACCGAGGCGGAATTACTGCCGGTTGTGGCGGATGCGATTGCGCTGATTGTTCGTTCCGAGACCAAGGTGACGAGCAAAGTTATTGAAGCTGCGCCGAAATTGCGCGTTGTCGGACGCGCGGGCGTCGGCGTGGACAACGTGGACGTGGAAGCTGCCACGCAACACGGCATCGTGGTGATGAACACGCCCGGCGGCAACACCGTGACAACGGCGGAATTGAGTTTCGCCATGTTGCTGGCGCTCGCCCGCAAAGTGCCGCAGGCGCATGTTTCGATGGTCGCAGGCAAATGGGACCGCAAACTGTTTCAAGGTGCGGAGCTTCTTGGCAAAACACTGGGGGTTCTGGGCATGGGCCGCATTGGTTCAGAAGTTGCCAAACGTGCACTTGCCTTTGGCATGCGCGTTATCGCTTACGACCCCTATCTCACCGAAGACCGCGCGAAGGCCATTGGCGCGGAGTTCGCCGACAGTGTCGATGACGTATATCGCGTGGCGGATTTTATCACGGTTCACATGCCGGTTACGCCGGAAACCAGGCACATGCTGAACGCCGCCGCGTTTGCGAAAATGAAGCCCGGCGTGCGCATCGTGAATTGCGCGCGCGGTGAAATCGTCAACGAAGCCGATTTGATTGCCGCGCTTGAATCCACCAAGGTTGCCGGCGCGGCGCTGGACGTTTATTCCGTTGAACCGCTGCCCGCCGAGCATCCGTATCGCAAGCAGCCGAATTTGATTCTTACGCCGCATCTTGGCGCAAGCACCCAGGAGGCGCAGGAAAAATGCGGCATTGAAGTCGCCGAAGTCATCACGGCTTATCTCCTCACCGGCGAGGTCCGCAATGCGGTGAATCTGCCGTATCTCGACGCCAAGACTTATGAGTTGGTGAAACCGTATCTTCCCCTCGGCGAGGCGCTCGGGAAATTGCTGGCGCAACTCGCGCCTGCCGGCGCCGACCGCATTTACATTACTTACGGCGGCCATGCGCGGGAATTGCCAAATATTGATCCTGTCACGCGCGCTGTATTGCAAGGTTTCCTGACGGGCAGCAATCTCAAGGACGTGAACAATGTCAACGTCCGTGCCGCCGCCGCCAGCATCGGTATCACCGTTGAGGAAAAAAGATCCGATGAGCCGGTGACATTTAACGAATGGGTTCACGTGCAAATTTTCAGCAATGGAAAAAAACTGGTTTCCGCGGGCGGAACGTTTTTCGGTTCACCGAACAATCCGCGCATCGTGCGGCTGTTCAGCAAGCCGGTGGAAATTCCCATCAGCGGAACGTTGCTGTTGTTGAACAACAAGGATCGGCCGGGCATTATCGGTTATCTCGGCACGCTGCTCGGCAAACACAAGGTCAATATCGCCAACATGAGCCTCACTCGCGACACAGCGGGTGGATTGGCGCTCACGGTATTGAATCTTGACAGCGCGCCGCCGCCATCGGTGCTGAAAGAGCTTCAGAAGGACCCGGACCTCTGCAATGTGAAGGTGATAAAATTGTAAATGAACGCTGTTAAATGAAATTGAATCAAAACATGAAGACAAAAATGAAGCTGATTTTTCCTGCCATGCTTGGAGTAATGTTGTTTGCATTCCCGTCCGCGCAGGCGGCTACTGCCAACGTGTCAACAAACAAGACCCCGGTCGGCACCGGTACAAACTCCAATCCCCAAGCCGCAATGACCGCGTTATTTGGCGATCCAGTCATCGCCAAGGGCAAGGGCTTTGAAATCAAACGGAGCGAATTGGACGAATTGGTGACGAAATTCAAGGCCATCGCCGCCGCGCAAAATATGTCCATTCCCTCGGGGCAGGTGGTTGAAAAAAGGACGCTGGATAGTCTGATAGGTGAACGCCTGCTGTTGGCCAGGGCCAACGACGCGGACAAAAACGAGGGTGCTCAAAAGGCCGATCTTCAAATGACGGCGCTCCTTCAGCAGGCCGGTTCACAGGGAGTGCTCGACCTTCAGTTCAAGGCTCGTGGCATTACCGCTGAAGCATACCGGCAGGAAATTGCCCAGTTTGTTACCGCCAATGCAGTCCTTGAACGCGAGCTAAAAGTCACCGTAACGGATGAAGAAGCCACGAATTTTTACAAGGAATATCACGCCGATTTCGAGCAGCCGGAAACGGTTCACTTGTGCGATATTTTGCTTTTGAAGGTTAATCCTGCGACCGGCCAGCCTCTGCCGACGGATCAGCAACAAGCCAAACGCAAGCAGATTGACGACTTGCTCAAGCGCATTCGTGGTGGCGAAAGTTTCACGAATCTTGCCGCGAAATTTTCCGAAGACCCATACTCAAAGGAGAAGGGCGGTGAATTGCCGCTGCTCACGCATGACCAAATGCCTCCGGAACTGGCTGCGGCGGCGTTTTCTTTAACCAACAATCAAATCAGTGATGTCATTGAAACCACTGTCGGTTACTACATCATCAAATTGCTGGATAAAAATCCGGCGAAGGTCGAGCCGTATAATGGCGTTGATACCAAAGTCGCCGGGATTCAGCCGGGACAGCAGCCGGTGACAATACGCGACATTCTCACCGCCCGGGCTGTTCGGATTCAAACTCCCGAATTTCTGGAGAAACTCAAAAAGGATGCCAATGTTGAAATTCTCGATCCGGACTTGAAAGCATTGGAAGAGAAAAGCGAATCCAAGGCTGATGCCGTTGTGCCGGTGACGCCGAATGCGAAATAGCGCGCTATTTTTGGAGGTGTTATGAAAACACAGTTAGGAGTGGTCGTTCTCATCGTTGTGTGCGTGGGTTTGAGCATCGCTTTGGTGATTGGGAAAAAGCAGGCGGACACGCGGCAGAAAAAGGACGCCGACACGATCCTCGATTTTTCCAACCAGTTGACCACCGCCAGCGCCAGCCTTGACGAATTGCGCCAGGTCAATCTCATGTTGACCAATGATCTTGATGCCAGCCGGCAGGGGCTCATGACATTGAGCAACCAATATATTGCGGCTTCAGCCTCGCTCTCCGACACCAAAGCCACGCTCAAGACCGCGCAGTATCAAATTACAAGTTTGGAGGCGCAAAATCAGGCGCTGGATCGGCGCGCCGCGGAGATGACCAACGCCATCGCCAATTTGTCCGCACAAATCGCCGAGACACAAATGAAACTTGTTAAATCCGAGACGAACAACGCGTTTCTCGAAAATGAATTGAAACGGCAGGTGGACAAGCGGGCTGAATTGGAACGTAAGTTTAACGATTTGTCCCAGATCCGCACCCAGGTTAAAAAATTGCGGGATGATTTGGTCGTCGCGCGCCGTTTGGAATGGAAACGTGAGGGCATTGATCCCGCGAAACAACAGAAAGGCGCGCAGTTGCTCATGGAGCGCGCGGACGCGCCCGGTAAAACCATTCGTCCGCCGGGTTACAATTTGAACGTCGAAGTCAGTTCCGAGGGTTCGGTGAAAGTGATTCCTATGCTGACCAATGCGCCGACGGCAACAAATTCGTTATACCGATAACATGTCCAGCACGGGGTGAGGACTCATTTGCGGATTATCCATGCCGACTTACGAATACTTTTGTGAAAAGTGCGGGCGGGAATTCGAAGTATTTCAATCCATTTCCTCCAAGTCGTTAAAGATTTGTCCCAAAGACCTCTGCGGTCGGAAAAAATGGGGACGCGGTCGTGTGAGACGTAAAATCAGCGCTGGTGCCGGAGTGATATTCAAAGGCAGCGGATTTTACATCAATGACTATCGCAGTGAGGGTTACAAGTCAGCGGCCAGGAAAGATTCCATGCCGGCCAAGTCATCCGGTCACGACGCGAAACCCGCCGCCAAGCCGGAAGGCAAGCCCGCCAAGCCGGTGCCAGCCAAGGCCTGACCATGTTCCGATTGCATTGCCTGCGCAACTTTGGCTGCGCTGTTACGTTCAGTATTTTTTGCTGCAACACGCAGGCGGAATTTTCTTTGCCAAAGACGGAGTTGGCGCGCGGTGTTTCCGGCCAGTTTATCGTGACCAGCGCCCCTTCATTGTCATCGCTTGCCGCCACCCCCAGAATTGTGGCTGACACCAATTTCGTCCGGCTGGAACCGTCGCTGCTGGCCATATCAGCCGAGCGCATTAAAGAAACATTGCGACGCGAACTCGGCATCAACAATCAGTGGCGCGGGAAAATTTTTCTCGCGCTGCGTCCGGCGCAATCAACCGACGAAGACGTCACCATCGTTTCCGAGCGCTTTGCCAACGGTTGGAATTATTGTGTTTTCTTGCCGGACGTTTTGTCACGCACCCGTTTTGTGCGCGCGATGGTGAGTGTGGAGCTGCTGGAATTTGCCAATTGCAATGCGTCAACGCGCTCGGCGGAAATTCCCGAATGGCTCACCGATGGTTTGTCGCAGCAACTCCTCGCGGCTGATGGACGTAAAATTATTCTGTCGTCGCCGCCTCATGTCGTGAATGGCCTGTCGCAAAGCCGCATTGTCGAGAACCAGCGCGGCGTGGACGCTCTTGCTGATGCACGCCGCGTGTTGCAGGATCAACCCGCACTGACGTTTGAACAATTAAACTGGCCGACCGACGCGCAATTGTCCGGCGCTGATGGCGGAGCATATCGCGCCAGCGCGCAATTATTTGTGAACGAATTGCTTGATTTGAAAAACGGTCCGGCACATCTGCGCATGATGCTTCAATCCTCGCCCGATTTTTACAACTGGCAAACCGCGTTTCAGAGCGCCTTTAGCGCCGATTTTCCAAGGCCGCTTGATTTGGAAAAATGGTGGGCGTTGCAGATGGTGAGTTTTGTCGCGCAAGACCCGGGTGCGAGATGGACATCGGCGGTCGGTCGCGAAAAACTCGATGAAATCCTTGGCGTGCCGGTAGAAATGCGCACCGCGTCAAATGCCTTGCCTGTGCACGCGGAGATTTCGCTCCAAGCAGTGATTCGCAACTGCGATTCCCCGGAACAAACGGCGATTTTCCAAACCAAGTTGCGTGACCTCGAGCTTGCTCAATTCCGCATGGCGCCGCAATTGGCGGTTTTGACTGTCGAATACCGCGTTGCCCTTGCCAGTTATCTTGGACAAAACAAACAGACTGGGCCTGTTTTTCATGGGAACAAGCGCGCATGGGTTCCTTCAAAAGCGTCTTCGGGCGACACTTTAAAAAAATTGGATGCGCTTGATGCAAGGCGCCGGACCATTGGAGCGACCATTAAACCGGACGTTTTACGTCCATGATTTTCAACCGCGTTTGAACACGACCACCGTATCAGGGGTCAACTTGACAGGACGTAATTCCAACTTATAGTTTCCATTGAAAAAAATGAAGAATGACCATTCACCGGCGAATGGCGATGAGCCGCCGTCAGGTTGCCAACTCCGGGCCTTGAAGGAATTTCGTTCCGCTGGTCGCGGTTTCTGGCGCGATGTTTCCGATTCCGATTGGAACGACTGGCATTGGCAGCTCAAACATCGCATCACAACGCCGGAGCAGTTGCAGCGTCTGATGCCCACGCTCACACCGGAGGAATCCGCCGGCGCGAAACTGGCGAACCACAAGCTCGCGCTCGCCATCACGCCGTATTTTTTCAACCTCATTGACCCGGCGGACGAACACTGCCCCATCCGCCGCCAGGTCATCCCGCGCATTGAAGAAACGCACACTGCGTCGTGGGAAATGAGCGACCCCTGCGGTGAAGATTCCCATTCGCCCGTGCCCGGTCTCGTGCATCGGTATCCCGATCGCGTGCTGTTCCTTGTGACCGACCGTTGTGCTGCGTATTGCCGTTACTGCACGCGCTCACGGCTCGTCAGCAATGCCAGTGGCTATGATTTTCATCCCGAATTCGACAGGCAAATCGCCTATATCGAACAGCATCCTGAAGTTCGGGACGTGCTGTTGAGCGGCGGCGATCCGTTGCTGTTAAGCGATGAAAAATTGGGACATCTCCTGGGCCGGCTGCGTGCCATCAAACACGTTGAATTTTTACGGATCGGTTCGCGCATCCCGGTTTTTTTGCCGCAGCGCATCACACCCGAACTATGCGCGATGCTGAAAAAATTTCATCCGCTTTTCATGAGCATCCACTCGAATCATCCGCGTGAACTCACAACCGAAGTCCGCGATGCGCTCGGCCGTCTGGCCGACGCCGGCATTCCGCTTGGCAACCAGTCCGTGCTGCTCAAATACGTCAATGACGACGCGGCGGTGATGAAAGCGCACGTCCAGAAGCTGCTCATGTGTCGCGTGAAGCCATATTACATTTACCAATGCGATTTGATTTCCGGCTCGGCGCATCTGCGAACGAGCGTGCGAAAAGGTTTGGAAATCATGGAAAAATTGCGCGGCCATACGACTGGCTACGCCGTGCCGACATATGTGATTGATGCGCCCGGCGGCGGCGGCAAGGTGCCCGTGAGTCCCGAATACATCTTGAGCCGCAACACCGACCGCGTGGTCATCCGCAATTACGAAGGCAAAATTTTTGAATACCCCGAAGCTGTCGATGGCACGCCACTATTCTCACCGCCAAAAGAAATTGAGGAACCAGAATTGGTCTGATTCTCAAACCACAAAGGCACAAAGGCGCAAAGTTTTCTTCGTGACTTTGTGTCTTTGTTGTTAAATTTTTAGCGCAAATGCCACGCGAAACATCCAAAGCCAGATCCACACGACTGGGGAAAATCATCACCGCGCTGGACAGGACTTATCCTGAAGCGCGCTGTGAGTTGAATCACACCGAGCCGTTGGAATTGCTCATCGCCACGATTCTTTCGGCACAATGCACCGATAAACGCGTCAATATTGTCACGAAAGAGCTGTTCAAAAAATATCGCTCGGTGGCGGACTACGCGAACGCCCCGCTCGCCAAGCTGGAGCAAGCCATTAAAACGACCGGCTTTTTTCGCAACAAGGCGAAGAACATCCAAAACTGCTGCCGCAAACTCATCGAGCGCCATGGCGGAAAGGTTCCGCAAACGATGGAGGAATTGACGCAACTCGACGGCGTTGGACGCAAAACGGCGAATGTCGTTTTGGGCAATGCATTCGGCATCAATGTCGGTGTCGTCGTGGACACGCATGTGGCGCGGTTGTCATATCGGCTCGGGTTGACGAAACAAATCTCGCCGGAAAAAATCGAGCGTGACTTGATGGTGCTCGTGCCGCAAAAGCAATGGGCGTTGTTCAGTCACTGGTTGATTTGGCACGGACGCCGCCGTTGCAGCGCGCGCAAACCGGATTGCGGCCATTGCGAAATCAAAAAGCTGTGCCCGCAAATCGGCGTGACAAACAAGGTTTAACCACGGATGGATACGGATTTGAAAAAGAAGTCCCCTCACCTGGCCGGTGGCCACCCTCTCCCCGCCAAACGGGGAGAGGGACGGGGCGAGGGGCGCGTTCATTTTATCCGTGTTAATCCGTGCCAATCCGAGGTTTAAAAATTTCATTGGAATGAATTCCTGGCTTTTGCTCCAATCCGGCGCGTGTTCGTCGGCGTTCAACATGGCGCTGGATGAAGCGTTGCTGGAAGCGTCGGCTCATATTGGCAAACCGGTGCTGCGTTTTTACGGCTGGAACGAACCGGCGGCCACGTTCGGCTATTCCCAGAGATTTGCGAACGTTGAGCGCGCGACATTGTTGCGTCCATTGATTCGCCGTCCGACTGGCGGTGGTGTCGTGCCGCACGACGCGGATTGGACTTACAGCTTAACATTTCCGCCGGATCACGAATGGCATTCCCTCAAGGCCGCGGAAAGTTATCACCGTGTTCATGAATGGATTCGGTTCGCGTTTGCGAAACTCGACGTGGCAACGGAACTTGCGCCGTGCAGTAAGAAATCCCCCGAAACCGTTTGTAGGAGCCGATGTGAGGAGGCTCATTCTGAAAAATTCAAATCAAGTCAGAGACTCCTTACGTCGTCTCCTACAGGCCAATGTTTTGTCGGCCATGTCAAATTTGATTTGCTTTGGAATGGGAAAAAAATCGCGGGCGCGGCGCAGCGGCGGAACAAATTCGGTTTGCTCATTCAAGGCTCGGTGCAGCCGCCGCCGATTTCGCTGACACGAACGGGCTGGGAGGGCGCGATGTGCGATGTCGCGCGGCAGGAATTGGACGTTACGTGGACAGGAATTTCTCCAGATGTGAAATTACGCGCCCGCGTGGATGAACTTGTTCGCAAAAAGTATTCGCAGGAAACCTACAACCATAAACGCTGAACCGCATTACGGAATCCAGACTAGGTGCGGGTTGTTGGTGATGGCCTTGCCAGTTTTGAGGTTCCAATACTCGAAGTTTCGAAAACGCGCCACGTGACCGTCGAGAAAAACAAACTGCGCGCCGTGGTTGTGCAAGTTTGAGTGGACGTTGTTCCATTGTGCAACTCCGGCTATGCCACCATTGTCGAATAGCCATACCGTGACGGAAGGGTGTGGAATGGAAACAAGCCGGATTTGGTTGCCTGTACCCTCGCCATTCACCTTTGCATTAAGACAGTAATGAAACAACTCATTGCTATTGCTGCGATGTGGATTTGAAGGGCAAATCCAAATAGAGCGTCCGGGATTAATGTGGGCGTTTGTGCGCCATGGCATTTCCTTGTAAGTAGGCAAGCCTAATGTGCGGGGTAGGTCAATATACCAAGCTTCATTTGTGGAGCTGCCACTGAAGGAACCATCTTTAGGCAGGTAATCATCATTAGCCGCTGCGTAAAGTTGCGTTGCTATTCCCCATTGCCGGAGATTATTTTTGCACGTGACGGCTTGTGCTGATGCTTTGACATGGTTGGTTGCAGATAACAACAGCGCACCAAGAATGGCAATAACCGCCATTGCCACCAGCAATTCGATAAGAGTGAACGCGCGCGAGGCTTTCATCAGGTCTGAACAATTTCTTCTGATTTCTGAAACCTAAAATGAATTATCATATCGGTTGCATGTTTACCAAAACATTTTTCGTCAAGAAAACTCGCGTCCCTCGCCCTGTCCCTCTCCCCGTTTGGCGGGGAGAGGGTGGTCCCGCAGAGCGGGATCGGGTGAGGGGTTCGTGATTTGCTTTTCAGAAATTATTCGGCCAACCGCCTAAAAATCTCGCCGGACTTTTGGGTTCTGATACTTTTGGGACATGGTGCGACTCGTTTTGTTTGACGTTGACGGCACGCTTGTTCACACGGGACATGCCGGCATACGGGCTTTTGCGAAAACGTTCGCAACCGAGTTTAACGCGCCGGATGGCGTCGAGAAAATCAATTTCGCCGGGCGCACGGATGCGAATCTCGTCCGGGAATTTTTCAGTTTTCACAACATTCCGCCAACGCCGGAGAATTTTCAGCGGTTCTTCGAACGTTATATCTTCTGGCTCGACCAGATGGTTTCACAGAGCAATGGCGGGCCGTGTCACGGTGCGCTGGAATTTCTCGACGGCCTGCGCGCGCTGCCCCATCCACCCATGCTTGGCCTGCTCACAGGCAACATCCGGCTTGGCGCGGAAATCAAGTTGCGCCGCTATCAGCTCTGGGACGTTTTTGAGACCGGCGCGTTTGCCGACGACGGCGAAGACCGTAATCAAATCGCCGTCATGGCGCGCGAACGCGGTAATCGCGTGCTTGGCCGGAAATTGCGCGGCGGGGAAATTGTTGTCGTGGGCGACACGCCGCATGATATCCGTTGCGCCCGCGCCATCGGCGCGAAAGTTCTCGCCGTTGCCACAGGCGGAGCAACGCTGCACGAATTAGAACAGCATCAACCGGATTGGGTGGTCGAAGATTTGACGCGAATCAGCGCGCAGGAAGTTTGTTCAAGGTAGGGAAATATCCCGCCGGGATGTCCGCGGACGCCGCAGCCCGGGCTTCGCCACAGGCTACGCCGAGGCGAGCGCGGCGTCCCTACCAATTCAATGCCCATGGCAATGCCCGCCGCAGCATCCACTGCCGCCGTTGCCGCACGACGGTGCGTCACCGCCGCCGGCGTTGGTGGAGGCGAAAACGGAAAGTTTTTTGGTCAGCTTGGTCGAACCACAATGCGGGCAGGGTGTGCCTTTCCAATGGCTGGAGCGGATAAGGATTTCACTGTCATGCTTGCACTTCTGGCAATGAAATTCATAAATTGGCATGGAAACAGAATAACTGGCGTAGCAAAAAGCTCAAGTGTGAAGCGTGCGCGGAAATACACTCGTTGTAGGAGGCGAGGTGACGAGACTCATTTTTAAAAGTTAGAGACTCCTTACGTCGTCTCCTACGAAAAAATCCATTACGGCGTCAATCATTCCCGATGCGGCTGGTGGTCACGATTCCAGCGGACCAAAGCGGCGTCGCTGGTGTCTTCAAAAAGAAATTTCAACGTCGGTGATTTGACGTGGCCGTCGCAAAATAGCACGTTTGCACGGCCTTGATGTCGCATTAACGTGTTTTCATGCTCTTTTACATTGTCCAAATTAAAACGGTTAAATACAAAACTGCCATCAAAACTGTCACCGATTCCCATCATATCGCTTGGACTAATTACTTCTGATTCACCAATAGAAGTAAATGTGTCCGAACTCGCAATATAGTGACCTGAAAGGCCAAGAGAGTTGGTAATATCTTGCATGGCGAGCCCAAAACCGTTGTAGCCATAAGAACTCATTTCGGGAGCAGGGAATGGCTTAATGTGCCAATTAGCTGAAGGGCAGAGCCAGACACCTGTTATGTAAAAATTGGTCGGAGGTTGCGAAACCCCCAGCCCTTTACGCTCCAATTGATCGTCCCAAATTACATACTTGCCCGAGATTAATAGAGGGTAAGCATGGTTGTCGGCGAGGATAACCTGCAAGCCAACGCCAAGTTGATGCAAATTACTGGCGCATTGAATTCTTTTTCCTCTGGCTTTGGCTTGAGAAATTACCGGCAACAAAAGTGCCGTCAGAATTCCGATGATGGCGATGACCGTCAGAAGCTCAATTAAAGTGAACGCTGAATTTTTGTTCGGGCATTGCAGGGGCACGTCAAAGTGATACTTCATTTCGTCTTTTCTTTCAACGGCCAACGATTAACCTTTGCGCATGACCCTTTTGCAACGGGCGATTGACGAGTCCGTCGTGACTTTACGCGGACTGGCCGCGTTCGAAGAACCACTGAATCGCGCAGCGCAGATGGTTTTGCGTTGTCTGACTTCCGGCCACAAGTTGCTGATTTGTGGCAACGGTGGCAGCGCATCGGACGCCACGCATCTGGCCACGGAATTTCTCGGCCGCTATGTTGCTGACCGGCGGCCTTACCCGGCCATTTCGCTGACAGCCAATGGTGAATTCATGACCGCCGTCTGCAATGATTATGGCGCCGACGAAATTTTTGCGCGGCAGGTCCGGGGTTTGGGCGAAAAGGGCGATGTGCTCATCGCACTCACGACCACCGGCAAATCAAAAAATATTTTGCGCGCGCTGGAAGAGGCCAAACGCAAAGGCATTGAAAGCATTTGTTTTCTGGGCCGCGACGGCGGATTCACCAAGGGCGTGGCGACGCTTGACTTGCTCGTGCCGGGCGACAACACGGCGCGGATTCAGGAGGCGCAAAAATTACTCTGCCATGTGCTGTGTGAAATGGTCGAAGAGAAATTGCCCAGGAAGTAAAATCAACCACGGATTAACACGGATGAACACGGATAAAAACAGGCACAAATTTCACGGATCGTCACAAATTGGTTGTGCCTGATTTGAATATAGGCAAATCAGCAATTTATGTTTCCGCATCCGTGTTTATCTGTGTTCATCTGTGGTTAAAAATAATCCGGTTCGTTTCCCTCCTTCCATTTGATGTTGCAGCCCATGCTGGTCTTTTGATTCGGCGAAACGGGTTTGCCGGCCAGCACGGCGTCGAGCGCTGCGCGTAAATCCTTTCCGGTGACAGGAATTCCATTGCCCGGACGGCTGTCGTCGAATTGGCCGCGATAAGCGAGCTTAAGGCCCTTGTCGAAAAGGTAAATGTCCGGCGTGCAGGCGGCGCGATAGGCTTTGGCGACAGCTTGTGATTCGTCGTAAAGATACGGAAAAAGATAACCGGCGGATTTCGCTTCCTCCTTCATTTTTGCCGGGCTGTCGTTGGGATAATTCGCCACATCGTTGGAGTTGATGCCGACGATGCCAACGCCGCGCGGCAGGTAATCGCGCGCAAGTTGCGCGAGGCCGGTGCGGATGTGCTTTACGTAGGGGCAATGGTTGCAAATGAACATAACCAGCAGTGCAGGCTTGTCCTTGAAATTCGCAAGCGAGACGGTTTTCCCGTTGGTGTCCGGCAATGTAAAATCGGGCGCTGTCGTGCCGAGGGGCAGCATTGTTGAAGGTGTGAGTGCCATGCGCGGATTATTACGTCCAAAGTCCAAAGTTCAAAGCCCAAAGTCATCGGCAAGGCGCGGGACGTTACCCCGCGTTCCGAAGCGGCGAAATTTAAGTTTGTTTCTTGGTGTCGGTAGGGTTTTCATTGGTGCAAGCGCGTGAAGAACATTGTTTATTTCGATTTGGAAACCCAGAAGTCCGCCGAGGAAGTCGGCGGCTGGAACCATATTTCGCGCATGGGCATGAGCATCGGCGTGACGTTCGGCACGGCGCGCGGCGATTACAAAATTTACGGTGAGAAACAGGTCAATGACCTGCTCAAAGATTTACAACGCGCCGATCTGGTGGTGGGATTTAACATTTTACGCTTCGATTATGAGGTGTTGCACGGCTACACGTCGTTCGATTTGCGTCAGTTGCCGACGCTGGACATGATGGTGGAATTGCAAAATACGCTGAATCACCGGCTTTCGCTCGACTCGATTGCGACGGCGACGTTTGGCGCTGAAAAAACAGCGGAGGGGCTGCAGGCCATCCGCTGGTTCAAAGACGGCAAACTCGCGGAAATCGCGGAGTATTGCTGCTACGACGTGAAGCTGACGAAACTTGTCCACGAATATGGCCAGCGCCACAAGCAGTTGCATTACCACAATCGCTTTGGGAAAAAGATGACTGTGCCGGTGAGCTGGTAGGATTAGAATTGAATTGTCCCCCACCACATTTCTGGGCAATCTCCCTTTCCTATGCAACAGGTGAACCTAGGCATGATTGGCGGCGGCACAGTGGGCAGTGGCGTGTTTCACGCGCTCCAGCTCAACGGGGGGCTTATGGCTTCGCGTATTGGCGTGAAGGTCGCCGTCCGCAAAGTCGCGGTCAAGGCGTTTAACGAACCGCGTCCCTATAAAATTCCGCGTTCGTTAATGACGACCGATTGGCAGAGTGTTGTCAACGATCCGCAGGTGGACATCGTCATCGAACTCGTCGGCGGCACGACCATCGCCAAAACAATGCTTCTTGCCGCGCTCAAACTCGGCAAGCCGGTCATCACGGCGAACAAAGCGCTGCTCTCCGCGCATGGCAAAGAATTATTTGCCGCGGCGAAAAAGCACGGCGCGAATCTTTATTACGAGGCCAGCGTTTGCGGCGGCATTCCCATCATCAAATCGCTGCGCGAAGGCTTTGTCGGCAATCGCATCAACGCGCTTTACGGCATCATCAACGGCACCTGCAATTACATCCTCACCCGGATGAAGCTCGAGGGCGCGGATTTTGCCGCCGTGCTCAAGGATGCGCAGGCTCATGGCTATGCCGAAACGCCGCCCGACCTCGACATTGATGGATGGGATGCGCAACACAAAATCGGGATTCTCGCCTCACTTGCGCACGGCTTTTGGGTGAATCCGAAAAAAGTTTACGTCGAAGGCATCCGACACGTGAGTGCGCTCGACATTCAGTATGCGGGCGAACTCGGCTACACCATCAAACTGCTTGGCATTGTTAAAAAATTGGGGAGTGGTTGCCGCGTGCAAGTGTCCGTTTATCCGACGCTGATTCCCAGTTCCCACGTCTTGGCGAGTGTGAATCACGAGTTCAATGCTGTGTTCGTGCATGGTGACATTGTCGGCGACACGCTGTTTTACGGACGCGGCGCGGGCAAGGATGCCACCGCCAGCGCAGTCTTGAGCGACTTGGCGGATGCAGCGCTCGATTTAAAATTTGGCATAAAAAATCGCGTGCCGCCGTTCGTGCCGCATGAATGTGCCGGTGCGGTCATCCCGATTGAAGATGTGGTGTCGCAGTATTTCGTGCGGCTCAACGTTGTTGACCGTCCGGGCACGCTGGCAAAAATCGCGGCGGTTTTTGGCGCAGCAGGGATCGGCATTTCATCGGTGATTCAGCCCGAAGGTCACGAAGGTAAAAGCGTTCCGCTGATCTTCATGATTCACGATGCGAAGAACGGCGTGATGATGAAGGCGCTTGACAAGATCGGCAGGTTGCCGGCCGTCAAAAGCAAACCTGTGGTGCTTCGCGTGGAAAATTTTGAATGAAAAATAGTAGGAGACGAGGTAACGAGTCTCAAATCAAAATAAAAGAATGAGACTCCTCACGTCGTCTCCTGCATTGTAAAAGATGGAACTCCTCTTTCACAGCACCAACGGCCACGCGCCTGCAGTCAATCTGCGCGATGCACTGCTCCTCGGCCAGGCGCCAGACCGTGGATTGTATCTCCCTGAAAAATTCCCATGCATTGCGCCCGACGAAATCGCTGCGTTCAGCCGACTGCCTTACCACGAAATTGCCTTCCACATTTTGTCACGTTATACCGAAGGCATCGTTGACTCCAGCACGCTCGCCAGGATTTGCCGGGATGCCTACAACTTCGATGTGCCGCTGGAAAAAGTTTATGGCCGTGTTCACGTTCTGCGGCTTGATCAGGGGCCGACGGCTTCGTTCAAGGATTTTGCGGCGCAATTGATGGCGCGGTTGTTCGGCCATTTTTTGCGCGAAACGGGCCGGCACGCCATGATTCTTACCGCGACAAGCGGCGACACCGGTTCCGCAGTTGCTCACGCCTTTCACAACGTTCCGGGTGTCCGTGTTCTCGTGTTGTTCCCGCATGGCGAAGTAAGCGTGCGCCAGCGCAAGCTGATGACAACGCTTGCTGAAAACGTCCGCACCATTGCCATTGAAGGCAAATTCGACGATTGCCAGGCAATGGTGAAACGCGCGTTTGCCGATCCGGCGTTGAAACATATTCCACTTTCGTCAGCCAACTCCATCAACATTGGCCGGCTGCTGCCGCAAAGCATTTATTATTTTTACGCCGCGTCGCGAATCGCGAAACCCGGCGAACCGATTGTATTCTCCGTGCCCAGCGGCAATTTCGGCGACACGATGGGCGCCGTCGTTGCGCGGCAAATGGGTTTGCCCATCAAAAAACTCATCGCACCGGTCAACGATAACGACGCTTTCCCGCGCTTCCTGGAAACCGGCAACTACCAAAAAATTGTTCCATCGCGCAACTCGCTGTCCAACGCAATGAATGTCGGACATCCGAGCAATCTCGCGCGGCTCGTGACGATTTACGGCGGGCAAATGGACGAGACCGGGAAAATTCATCGTACGCCCGATCTTGCCGCGATGCGCCGCGACATTTTTTCCAGTTCCGTTTCCGACGCGCGGACGCGCGCTACGATTCAGGAAGCATGGAAGCAGCATAAATTATTGCTCGAACCCCACGGCGCGGTCGCGTGGCGCGGCTTTCTCGACTGGCAGAAAACGGAATCTCTTGACGGTTTGTCGGCGGCCGTTCTCGAAACGGCGCATCCGGCCAAATTCCCCGAAGAAATTGAAAAGACGCTCGGTTTTTCGCCCGAAATTCCATCCTCCATCACTGCTGCTGAAAAATTGCCGGAAAATTACGACCGCATGGCCGCGGATTACGACAAGTTCCGGGAGTATTTAATCGCGAAATACGCCACTTGACAAGCCGCGTTAAAGGCTCTAAATAGTCTGTATGACGACGCTAACCATTACCAAAGCCCGCGCAAATCTTTCTGAATTGCTGGAAAAAGCCAAGCAAGGCGAGGATATCGGCATCGTGTCCGGCGACCAGATTGTGGCATTGCGTCCCGTGACCGTGTCATCCGATGATTACGCGTGGCGGGAATATGGCGTGACACCGGCGGAACTGGCGCGTTTTGAGAAGCGTATGGAACAACAAATTTCAGCGGAGCGGAAGCGCGGGAAAATCAAACGCTTTTCCGGCAATCTTGAAAAGGATTTGGCCGATTGAAACCCCTGGATTTGAGCGGGCCGTTCCGCGTGCGCGTCCGGGATTATCCCAAAGAAACGCGCGGCAAAATCGGATTGGCGTTGCAACGTTTGGAGCAGGATTTTGGCCATCCGCACCGGCATCGCGGATTGGGCATCCGCAAGCTGACGGGAAGTTTTTTTGAAATCCGGGTTGGACTGGACATCCGTTTGATTTTTCAAAATCGCGCCGAGTGCCTTTTGTTTGTGATGGCTGGCAATCACGATGAAGCGCAAAAGTTCCTGCGCGGCCTTTGATTCAATTCGTCTTTTCAAACGCCAAAGTTCTGGTTATTTTCCTATTCCTTTTACATGGCATTGATTGTTCAAAAATACGGCGGCACATCGGTGGGCAACACCGACCGCATTAAAAACGTCGCCAAGCGCGTTGCGGAATATCGTCGGCGTGGTGACAAGGTTGTGGTCGTCGTTTCCGCAATGAGCGGCGTGACGGACAATTTGATCAAGCTGGCCAGGGAGATCATGCCCTTGCCCAATGAACGCGAAATGGATGTGTTGCTCGCAACCGGTGAACAGCAAACCATCGCGCTTACGGCGGTTGCGTTGCACGCGCTGAACGTTCCCGCTGTGTCGCTCACCGGCGCACAGGCGGGCATCGTCACCGACGGCGTTCATACCAAGGCGAAAATTCACAACATCACTCCCAAAAAAATTCATGAGTTGCTCGACAAAGGCAATGTCGTCATTGTCGCCGGTTTTCAAGGCGAAACGCCCGAAGGCCAGATTACGACGCTGGGCCGCGGTGGATCGGATTTAACGGCGATTGCACTGGCTGCCGCGCTGAAGGCCGACCTTTGCCAGATTTACACGGACGTGGACGGCGTTTATACCGCCGACCCGCGTATCGTGCCGAACGCGAAAAAGCTCGAGGAAATTTCCTACGACGAAATGCTCGAGCTGGCCAGCCTGGGTGCGAAGGTGATGCAAAGCCGCTCGGTCGAATTCGCAAAAAATTTTGGAGTCGTGTTTGAAGTCCGCTCCAGCTTGAATGACAACCCCGGAACCATTGTGAAAGAAGAAACCAAAAGCATGGAAGGCGTCGTTGTGCGCGGCGTCTCGCTCGACAAAAATCAGGCCAAAATTACACTCGTCGGCGTGCCCGACAAACCCGGCGTGGCTGCGCGCATTTTCAAGGCGCTCGGCGACGCAACCGTCAACGTGGACATGATTGTTCAAAACGTCAGCCACGGCGCTGGCACGCCCCAGACGGATATTTCCTTCACGGTGGACAAGCCGGATTTGCTCAAGGCGCAGAAGGTCATTGACGGCTTGAAAAAAGAACTCGGCCTGCGCGATGTGATTACCGCCGAGAAAATCGGCAAGCTGTCCATCGTTGGCGTCGGCATGAAAAGTCACACTGGCGTGGCGGGAAAACTTTTTGAAACGCTGGCAAGGGAAGGCGTGAACATTGACATGATTTCGACCAGTGAAATCAAAATCTCCGTTGTGATTGACCTCGTGAAGGGTGAACAGGCGATGAAGGCCGTCCATGCGGCGTTTATCGGCTGAACCTCAATAATTTTTTGTCATGCCAGAATTAAGCCGATTCTATGGAATTATCATTCGCATGTTTTATGACGATCATGCGCCGCCGCATTTTCACGCGGTTTATCAAGGCGAAGAAATCAAGGTGAACATCAACACGCTTGAAGTCATTGAAGGTGACATGAGCCGCCGCGCGCAGGCGCTCGTCCTCGAATGGGCGGCATTGCATCGGACGGAACTGCGGCGGGCTTGGGAACTGGCCAGCGCCAACAAAGAGCCTTCCAAAATTGCGCCCTTGGAGTAAAATAAGAATATGATTCGGATTGTTTCCGCCAAACCGCTTTCAGGCTACCGGTTGCAAGTCGTGTTCAGCGACGGCTTGGCGGGGATTTTTTCCGTTGAACCCGAACAGCGCGGCGGTGTGTTTCTAAAATTGCTCGATGCAAAAATTTTTAACGCCGTCACCGTCAATCCCGATTTTGGTTGTGTAGAATGGCCGGGTGGAATTGACCTTTGTCCGGACATGATGCATCGGACCATGGCCGGTTCTGAATCCGAAGCGGAATTGCATCAGGTCGCAGCTTTGCGCGAAGATGGGAAAAAGAATCAGCGGTGATGAAAGCCGTCCACGCGGCGTTTATTGGGTGATGTCGCTGCCCTCCCACCGGCCGCTGTGAGGAGACATGAAAAATTGCGAATACTGCGGAAAGCAATACGCCGATGATATCGCTGTTTGTCCGATTGATGGGCGACCGGTCATAAATCAGGAGGAAAAACAAGGAAAGATCGCGACCCAACCTAAAGCCACTGGAACAGCATTCAATGTCAAACTGGTCTCTCCCATTTCGTCCGCCGGTAAATACCGGATTTTTGTCGAACGCAGCGACCTTCTTTTCATTCAGATTGAGGGAGGATCAAAATCCATTTTGGAAGCGGCAGCTCCTTTCATCGGTCCGGCTGGTAATTTAATTCCACTGACCCTGTGGCTGTTCGGCAAAAGAAAAACAAAAGCGAAACTTCAACGTCTTGAGGACGGCAACCCGGAGGAATTACTTCGCGAAAGCGAAAACAATTTCAAGTTGAGCCTGGCCGAAATTCGCGACGCTGCAATAGAAGCCCCGGCATTTTTTCAGACCAGCGGAAAGGCCGGGCGGCTAAATTTTTCAGTGCGACATGGGGAGAAAATCAAGTGCGAGTTTGGTAATGACACAGAAATGAACAATGCAATTCATCTGCTTGCGCCGCTGTTGAATTCAACTTTGAAAGTGAGCGTGGAATGGAATGGAAAGAAACAGCGGTTCCAAAAGAAAAACAGTGGAATTGAAAAGAGTTGACCAGAAAGCCAAACTGCACTAGCTTCATCCTCGTGAACCGCAATCTGAATCTGAATCTACTGCTAAACGCGCTGCTGTTGCGTCGCGCGGCGGTTGGGTTCTGATTGCATTACAGGATTTATCGAACCTCACTGCCAACCGGCGGTGGGGTTTTTGCTTTTAACCACAAATGAACACAGATAAACACAGATTTAGGGTAGGGCGCGTCACTTCGTGCGCGCCATTGGATTATCATTGCTACGAGCGGCGGGCAGAGGACCGGTCTTCGCGAGGCTTCGCCCAGGCGAGCTGCCCGCCCCACCAATGGACCTGTATTTTATCCGTGTCCATCCGTGTTTATCCGTGGTTTAATTCCGTCAACGCTTGAGTTTATGCATAAAGATCCGTCAAAAAAATATCGTCCGTTCCCGCCGGTCGCCTTGCCAGACCGGCAGTGGCCGAACCGCGTCCTCACACATGCGCCACGCTGGTGTAGCGTGGATTTACGCGACGGCAACCAGGCGCTTGCTGTGCCCATGAACGTCGGCCAGAAGCTCGAATTGTTCCAGACACTCGTCAAAATCGGTTTCAAGGAGATTGAAATTGGGTTTCCGTCGGCGTCGAACACCGAGTTCGCGTTCAACCGCCGGCTCATCGAGGAAAAACGGGTGCCGGATGACGTGTGGTTACAGGTGCTGGTGCAGGCGCGCGAGGATTTGATCGAGCGCACCGTTGAATCGCTCGTTGGCGCGAAAAAAGCCGTCATTCATCTTTACAATTCAACCTCGCCCGCGCAGCGCCGCATTGTGTTCGGCAAGTCGAAGGACGAAATCAAGGCCATTGCCATCAACGGCGCGCGGTTCATCAAGGACCGCCTGGCGCGGCTCAAGGGCACGGAAGTCATGCTCCAGTATTCGCCGGAAAGTTTCAGCGCAACGGAAGTGGAATTTGCGAAGGAAGTCTCCGAGGCGGTCATGGACGTGTGGCAGCCGACGCCGCAGTGGAAGATGATCTTGAATTTGCCGGACACCGTCGAGATGGCGATGCCGAATGTTTATGCCGACCAGGTTGAATGGATTTGCCGAAATATTAAAAATCGCGACTCGCTCGCCGTCAGTTTGCACACGCACAACGACCGTTGCACGGGTGTTGCGGCAACGGAACTCGGTTTGCTCGCGGGCGCAGACCGTGTTGAGGGCACGCTTTTCGGCAATGGTGAACGCACGGGCAATTTGGACATTGTCACCGTGGCATTGAATCTTTACATGCACGGCATTGATCCGAAATTGGATTTCTCAAATCTCAATTCAATCGTTGAGGTATATGAGCGTTGCACGGGCATGACGGTGCCGCCGCGACAGCCTTATGCGGGTGAATTGGTTTTTACCGCGTTCGCTGGTTCGCATCAGGACGCCATCAAAAAAGGTCTCACCCAGTGGGCGAACAAAAGCCGGGAGTATTGGGATGTGCCGTATCTCACCATTGATCCGACGGACATCGGGCGTGAATACCGCGAGGTTATCCGCGTTAACTCGCAGTCCGGCAAGGGCGGTGTGGCGTATTTGCTTGAAAGTGAATTCGGCATCGAGCTGCCCAAGGAAATGCAGCGTGAATTCGGCCCGATTGCAAATGACGAAGTGGACCGACTTGGCCGCGAGGTCAGCGCTGCCGAATTGAAGGGGATGTTTTGGAAGGAATACATTGACCGTGCCAAACCCTGGCAGCTTAAAAGTTTTGAAACGGAAAGCAAAAACGGCATCGTGAAGTGCCGCGCGAAATTGTTGCGCAACGGCAAGCCGGTGGAATTGTCCGGTGAAGGCAACGGCCCGCTGGCCGCGCTTGTTCACGCTTTCACAAAAGGCTGGAAGCAGGATGAGACTTTTTCAAATATTTTGGGAACTTTTACAGTGCCGGATGCAATGCTTTCGCGACCATTTGAAATCATCAATTACAGCGAGCACGCGTTGGGCTCCGGCGAGGAAGCCGCGGCGATTGCCTACATTCAAATCAAGCACAACGATGGCCGTACACGCTGGGGCGCGGGCGTGGACACAAACATCGAACTCGCATCCGTGCGCGCGGTTTTGAGCGCGCTGAACCGGTCGTGATGACCTGTTTTTGAGCCGGATTCATTTCCTGCTCGTCAAAAGGGCGGGGATGCTTTAACGTCCGCAAACAAGTTATGAAAGTGCGTGGTGTTTTTCTTTGTGCGTTTGCCGGTGTTATTTTTACCGCCATCGGAGTTTTTGCCGCGGACACTGACACCGTTGTGACCACGCCGCCGGTTTATGTGCCGGATATGTTACATGCCTCGGAACCGTTGCCCGATGGGATTCTGGCTTGGGATGGCACCACGAAGGAGACCAATGTCACTGCCGAAACCGCAGAGGCGCATTTTGTTTTCAGCTTCACAAATATCTCAACAAATCCCGTCGTCTTTTTAAGCGTGCGCACGTCCTGCGGTTGCACGACGGCCAAACTGCCGCCTTTGCCATGGGCAATTCCAGTCGGTACCAACGCCCAATTTGACGTGACGATAAATCTTGTCGGGAGAGGCAGCGTGGTTTTGAAAACGGTGACTGTTTCGACCGATAAAGGCTCCAAGATGCTGATGCTCAAAGTCACAATTCTTCCACCTGTGACGCCGGTGATGTCCGAGGCCGACCGCTTGCGCGCGCAGGCTGTGGCCAAGGCCGATCGACAAGCCGTTTTTCAAGGTGAATGCGCTGTGTGTCACGTCAGGCGTGGCGTGGGCAAATATGGCCACGCGCTTTTCGACGCCGATTGCGCCATCTGCCATGAAAGCAAAAACCGCGCGCCGATGGTGCCTGATTTACACGCCATTAAAACACCGACCAATGGTGAATTCTGGCGCACGTGGATTGCGCACGGCAAACCCGGCTCGCTCATGCCTGCATTTTCCATAGCTGATGGCGGTTCGCTCTCGGATGTGCAAATCGCCTCGCTGGTCGCTTATCTCAATCAAGCGATTCCATCACAGGTTCCTTTGTCGCGGTGAAGGGGCGCTTGCGGAATTTCATTGGCGGATTATGCTGTCAACCATGACAGCAGCGAACCTTGACGCAAAGAATCATCCCCGTATCGCCGAACTTGGCCGGCGTGTTTTAAACGGCGAACAAATCTCCCGTGACGAGGTGTTGTGGCTTTTTAATCTCGAAGGCTCGGCCGACATCGTTAATTTGCTTTCGTGGGCGAACCGGGTCCGGGAAAAGTTCAAAGGCAACAAAATTCATCTTTGTTCCATTGTCAACGCCAAGGCCGGCGCCTGCTCCGAGAATTGTAGCTTTTGTGCACAATCATCATTTTATCAAACCGACTCCCCTAGATACGGCTTCGTTGATCCCGAACCCGTTTCGGAAGCCGCTGACGAGGCGAACAAAAACAACGTTACCGCCGTCGGCCTCGTCGCCGCTTGGAAAGGCTTGAACGAAGGCCCGATGCTCGATGAAGTCTGTGACCGCGTGCGCGAGTTGAAAGCCACCGGCAAAACGCGACCCGACGTTTCACTCGGCATTATCAAAAGCCAGCGTATCGCCGACCGGCTCAAGGAAGCTGGTGTCGAGTGCTACGGCCACAATCTCGAAAGTTCGCGCCGGTTTTTCCCGCAGACCTGCACCACGCACAGTTATGACGATCGCGTGAAAACGGTCAGCCTCCTGAAGAAAGCCGGCATCAAAATTTGTTCCGGCGGCATCATCGGCATGGGCGAGACACGTGAAGACCGCTGCGACCTTGCGTTTGCGCTCAAGGAAATCGGCGCGAACGTCGTGCCCATCAACGTTCTCAATCCCATCAAAGGCACGCCGTTTGAGAACAATCCGCCGCTGTCGGTTCTGGAAATCTTAAAAACCATCGCATGCTTCCGTTTCATTTTGCCGCGACAGGAAATAATGATTGCCGGCGGACGCACCGTGAATCTCCGCGACGCGCAAAGCATGATTTTCATGGCCGGGGCAAGCGCGCTGATGGTTGGCAATTATCTCACCACGCTGAACCAGCCGGTCGAGAAAGACCTGCAAATGCTCAAAGACCTCGGCCTTGATCCGGGCTGGGACAGCCATGGTTTCAGCGATCAGGAAGTATGTGATTGCGGACAGGAGATTGAAGCAACTTGTGCAACTTCTCGGTAG
>Ga0182011_10000111_pt1 | contig 63773 bp, 60 predicted proteins | sample 711E1DmetaG_FD_120481 | JGI IMG/M metagenome (GOLD analysis project Ga0182011, IMG submission 120481) | Permafrost microbial communities from Stordalen Mire, Sweden - 711E1D metaG | ecosystem: Environmental > Terrestrial > Soil > Wetlands > Permafrost | place: Sweden: Stordalen | collected...
GTGCGGCGTCGTAACCCGTTACGAACTGACAGTGAATCCAAGAAGCGGGCCTACGGGCCCGCTTCTCTGTTTTAGAGAAGGCTCCTTACTCCGGCGGGCGTGATCGAGCCGAGACGGGCAGCCTAGATCGCTGCCGACGCCAGTCGCGCTTGCGCATGCCAAAGCCAAACCCTCGGTGGGAGGGCTATTGCGCGCCCGAAAGGCTAGGGCTCAGTCGCCCCAGTCGAAATCGCGCGATTGGGCCCAGACGCTCTCTGCGAGCTCCGGAAGCCCATCGACAGTCTCTTCGCCTGGCCAGGCGAGCTCGACTGTCTCCACCGGTGCAGGCACACCATCCATCGTTTCTTCAAGTCGTGCCTGCTCTTCTGTTTTGAACAACGGGTGATTTTCGAACGGGTCCTCGGACGCATAGCGCTCGAGAGGCATCGAGTGATCCAGAGACGAGTTCTTTTTCTTGAGCTCCAGATGCTCCTCGATTGCCTTGGCGAGAAGAGAGGGTGTCTCAACCGTCATAGAATCGGTCCTCCTGCTCGGGGTCAAGGCGTAGTAAGGCGGTCGATTGTACCGGATCTTCGACTACCGAGAGTAGGAGAGGTGTCGGACACAAAGTGACAGGCCTTGAGCGAAATACGTTGCCTACTGACAACTTTTGCAGGAGTTTTTCAGCGCCGGAGAGAGGGCCGAACGACCGTCACTCGGCGCACTCGACGCGATTGCGACCGCCTCGCTTGGCGCGGTAGAGAGCCTCGTCCGCAGCCGCAAGCAGCCGCTCACGGCTACCAGTACTCCCGAAGCCTGCAACGCCGAAACTGGCCGTCACGGAGATCGTCATCTCGCCCTCGACCGGGATGCCACGGTCGGCAAGTGTCTGCCTGATCCTTTCGCAGAGCCGAGTGCCACCCGCCGTGTCGGTACCGGGCAGGATGAGCGCGAACTCCTCCCCGCCCCAGCGACCGGCGGTATCGATCTCGCGGAGCGAGCGAGTCAGGACGAGCGCCAGTTCCTTCAACACCGAATCGCCCGCGGCGTGACCGTAGCGATCGTTTACTTCCTTGAAGTGATCGATGTCGAGGATCGCGAGGGTGAGATCGCCGCCCAGGCGCGAGGCGCGGACGATCTCTTCGTCCAGCGCCGATTCGCTGCGGCGCCGATTGGCCAGGCCGGTCAAGCCGTCGATCAGAGCCTGGCGCTCGACGATCCGGTGCAGGCGTGCGTTGTCGAGCGCCACAGCCGCGTGCCCGCAGAGCAGCGCCACCATCTCCAGCTCGTCCTCGCCGAATTGATCGCCACTCAAGACCAGCGTGCCCAGATGCTCGCGCCCCGCCCGCAGAGACCACTCGCTTTTCTCCTTCCCCTTCTCGGGCTCGCCCACAACGAAGCGTTCGCCGTGCGGGCCGGTGATGACTCCGCCGGTTGCACTTGTCGCCTCAACCGCCGATTCCACCACGACGCGCAGAAGCTGAACGGCGTCGTGCGAGACGCCGAGCCCTTCGCTGAAGCGCAGCGTCGCTTCCCTGAGGCGCTTCCTTTCCTGCTCCAGCTCTTGCATTCGCGCCTCCAGCTGCTCGGCCATCTCGTTGAAGGCGGCCGCAAGGCTGGCGAACTCGTCGTGCCCGCGCACCGGCACGCGCTCTTGCAGGTGACCGTGCGCAATCGCCCGCGCCGCCTGAGCAAGCTCGCCCACACTGCGCACGATCACCTTTCCCTCGAGGAAGGCGATCGTGCCCATCAGGAGGAGGAATCCAAGCAGCCCGAAAAGGACGCGTAGCTCGAGGCGGTAAACCGCGTTGTCGACGCGAGACTGCGGCGTTACAAGCGCGAATCCCACCGCGCCACGATCGCTGACCGGGCGAGAGACCAGCACACGGTAATCCTTGCCGCCGAGCCGAACTCGACCGATCCCGCCCTCGTTCAGCTTCGCTCGGCTGCCTGCACCAGACTTCGGCTCAAACACGCGGGTGCTCCGTACGAGCATCAGCTTCTCGCTGGAGGAAACTCCTGCCAGAGTCGCGAAGCGCCGGAGACTGGCCGGGTTGAGCGGAACCGAGACGATCAGCTTGCCAACCGGTTTCTTCGCCCCGACGAACTGAACTCGGCGCTCGCCCGCGTACGAGTACGACTTTCCAATTCGCAGGCTTCCGCTCTCGACGCGGAGCCCGGGCACATCAGCGACGAAGGCGGCGAGGACAGAGCGATTGCGCTGCGCGACGGCCCGCTGGAAGGCAGTCGAGCGCGCCAACCGCTCAGCGCTTTTCTGCGCGACCACCAGCTCGCTCTCGTAAGTCGCAAGCGTTGCCCTCAGGTTCGCCTGAAGACCTTCGTCAACCCGGTTCTGCTCGCTTCGCTCGATAATGGCCGTGAAGCCGAGAAAGCCTGCGAAGAGCGGTACGACCGCAAGAAACACGAAGTAGACGACGAGTCGGCGCGCGAGGCTGGTCAAGACCGGCGACCTCCCTCGATCGAGGTATAGTGCTGAAAACGTTTGCGGATAAGATTGGGGTAGATGAGACCTGTTTGGGGGGACCGGTCGTTTTCTTTCGCGCGCGTGATTTTTGGGACACTCGCCGCACTCGTTCTCGTGGCCTGGGCGGTTGGCGCGCCACGCGTTCTCTCCCCTAACCGAGCGCCGCCGCCTGCCGCGCCGAACAAGACGGCCTCAAAGCCGCTCAGAGTCCCAATCGGATCGTTTTTACATGCCAAGCCGTCCATCTCCAATACGCCCCGCCTGTCGAAGCATGCCTCAGGCTCTTATTCATCGGGCGTTGCGGGCGTTGAGACGAGGGTAATCAAACCGGCAGCAAGCAACCACGTCGCCTATCCGATCACCGACGCGCGGGCAAATTCCGCTCCCAAGCGCTCGCATCGCATCAACAACGGTGGCTCGAAGACCACGACGACTTCGACCCCGACTGTCACGATCACCACACCGACGAGCACGACCCCCGCCGTAACGACTACCACGCCGGTGAACTCGGCACCCGTCGTCACGCCTGGTGCTCCCGGAACCAAGCCGCGAACTACGCCTAGCGCCACGCCTAGCAGCACGCCTCGCACTGCTACGCCGACGAAAAATGAGCCGGCTCCTCCGGCCAAGCGCGCCCCGTCGACTAAGACGCCTACGGCGCCGAACAACCCCGGTCCGCATCGCTCGTCGAACGCCAACAACCAGGGGCAGGGCCCAGGTCATGGGGAGGGCCCCCCGAATGGAAAGGACAAAGGGACGGAATCCGGCGGGCAAGGGCAACCTGGTGCTCCACCCTGCGATCAGCAGCCGCACCGTGGCTCCGACGATCCCGCCGGGAATGGTCACGGTTCCGCGCACAATCGAGATCCACACCAGAACAAAGGCCAGCACGCTTAGTCGCAACGAGCTAGCGACGTTCGCTCTCCCTCGCCGATGCGCCGGCCAGTTTCGCTCGTTTCGCCGCGATAAAACGGGTAAAAAAGGAGAGACCGATTCGCGAAGCGACCGATTGGAGATTGCATGATTCTCTTCCGTCCCCTCATCCGTTTGCTCGTTCGCGCCAAGGGACGGACCTGGGTTGCGCTCACCGCATTCCGCGTCTATCAGCACCTGCCGCGGTTCGCCCAGCGCCGCGTCCGCAAGCGAGCATTCCGCGCCGCATTGCCCCGTCTCGTCAGCAAGCTGACGGCCAAAGCGCCCGACGCCCGACGCTAGGCGGCGGATATTCGTCGAGCATCCGGGCCGTCAGCCCGCGCGCTTGGCGCTCAAGTCTCGCTCGCGGGCGCGGAGGTCGCCGAAAAGGACGACCAGGAAAGAGACGTAGAGCGGAGCGACGAGGAGTAATCCCAGCCCAACACCGACTAGCGAGAGGATCAAGACCACGTTTTTCCCGTCGCCGAAGCGGAAAACCGAGACGACTATTGCGACGAGAACGCCGGTGAAAAGAGCGACAATCCCACCGAACACGACCGTTCCCAGCGCCCGCCAGAAGCGCCCGCGAACGAGCCCCGCTGAGCGGCGTAGCGACTCGACAACTCCTTTCTCCTCCAGCAACATCGCCGGTATCGCAACGGCGAAGGTTCCCGAGAACCAGAGCGAGAGAAACCCAAAGGCCGACAGGAGCACCGCATATCCACCGATCGCTAGGGCGATGGGAAGCACCAGCACAGCAATAGCGGGCGCGGCTCCGACCAGCAGCAGTACCGTCAGACAAAGAATCGGGCCCAGCCGCCGAAGCGCGAACGTTATCGCTGCCCGCGCATTCGGCTCGGCAGCGGTGCGAGCCCCGGCGACCACCTTCAGACAGGCGGCTCCCGCGACCACGAGGGCGAGAGTGTAGAGGACGGCTACCGGCACGAGTATCCCGATAGCTAGCTGCTTCGAGCCTGAGCTCATGGCCAGCCAGACAATGACGGCGCCGAGTAGCACGCCGGTCGGAAGGGTCAACGACGTCGTGATGCGCAGAAGAACGAGGGCCCGACCGGCCGCGAGCCTGACTCCGTATTCGAGAATGTCGCTCACGGCACGCGGGCGCTGTTCCGGCTGGTTCATGCTCGCGGACGATACCCACTTCACACCAAGAAAACATAAAGCCAATCAATCGCCGTAGGATTTCCGCCCGTGAGTGATGACCTCGAGATCGGGCCCGACGGGGTTGGGCGCTGTTCCTGGGCGTCATCCCCGCCCGAGCTGCGCGAGTACCACGACGGCGAGTGGGGCCTGCCGGTGACGGACGACGACGGCCTGTTCGAGCGCATCTGTCTGGAGGCCTTTCAGTGCGGGCTTTCCTGGCTGACGATCCTGCGTAAGCGCGAGGCCTTCCGCCGCGGCTTCGCGAAGTTCGAAATCGAGGCGGTGGCGCGATTCGACGCCAAGGACGTCGCGCGCCTGCTCGCCGACCCCGGGATCGTTCGCAACCGCAGCAAGGTCGTCGCCTCGATCGAAAACGCGCAACGCTCGCAAGAAGTGATCGCAGAGCTCGGCTCGCTGGCACGGCTGATCTGGCCTTATGCTCCACCCTCGGCGCCCGCGCCCCGCTCCTACGGCGAGATAGCAACCGTTACGTCGGAGTCCGAGGCGCTGGCCAAGGAGCTCAAGCGCCGGGGATTTCGCTTTCTCGGCCCGACCACGGTCTGTGCGCTGATGCAGGCTTGCGGCCTGATCAACGCCCACCTCGACGGTTGCCACGCACGCCTGCCGGTCGAGGCAGCTCGGGCGGATGCGTTGAGCCGGCTCGAGCTGGATTGAGTAGAAACAGCGCCGCGTGCTTGTCATTTCGCAACCGTGGCGATAGCTTTCGGCCTGGATGAGCCTCCGCTCGACCACCTCTAATCAGTTCGCGCTGTTTCGTTATCCGGGCATGCGCCGCTTCTTCTGGGCGACACTGATCTCGAGCGCCGGTACCTGGCTCGCCTTTGTCGCGCTTGCGCTCGACGTCTACAACCGAACCCACTCCTCGTTTTGGGTCGGGGCGCTGCTGGTCACCGAGACGCTGCCGGTCGCGCTGCTCGGCGTTTTCTTCGGACCGCTGATCGATCGCCTGCCGCGGCGCTCGCTGATGATCGGCGCCGATCTCTTTCGCTGCGGCATCTTCGTCGCCTTGGTCTTCGCACCGGGCGCCTGGGCGATCATCGCCCTTGCGACGCTGGCGGGCGTGGCGACCGGCCTGTTCACTCCGGCGGTCTATTCGGCACTTCCGAATCTCGTTGAGGAGCGCGACCTGGCCGGCGCGAACGGATTGTTTCAAACGACCACCAGCGTGACGATGATCGTCGGGCCGCTTTGCGGCGGCGCCGTCGTCGCCGTCGTCGGGCCCAAGCCGGCGTATCTGCTCAACGCCGCCAGCTTCATCGTCGCGGCGCTCTTGATCGCCGGCATTCGCGCCACCAGCCTGCAATCGATCACTGCGGCGTCGCGCGGATACCTGCGCGACCTACTAGATGGAGCCTCTACCGTCTTCCGCTCGCGCTCGTTCGTGACGGTGTTCGTGGCCTGGAACATCGCAATGGTCGGGATCGCCGCTATGAACACCGCCGAGGTCGAATTGGTCAAGCACGACTTCGGCGCCGGCAATCTGGGCTACGGCCTGTTCACGGCGGCGACCGGCCTAGGTGTCTTTCTCGGCGCCTTCAGCGCGCAGGGGCTGTTCAGGAAAAGCCCGTTCGCCCGTGTCTACGGGCTCGGCTTTGCGCTGCTGGCGGCAAGCATCGGCCTGGTCGCTCTACTGCCTCCCTTTGGAGTCGCGGCCGCGATACTCGTGGTGGGCGGAGGAGGTAACGGTTTGCTCCTGACCGCCAACGCGATGCTCGTGCAGCGGGGCGCTTCCGACGATCTCCGTGGGCGCTCCTTCGCGCTGATGATGAGCGCCAACGCGCTCGTCCTCACCTTTGCCTCGCTCGGTGCGGGCTTGCTCGCCGATCGCGCGGGCGCACGGCTGGTCTGGGCGCTCGCCGCGGCGGCGACGGCGCTCGCCGGCTTGATCGGCTGGCTGCTTGCCCGCCCGCTCTCTTCCTCGCTGCAACCCGAGACGACTGAATCGGCGTTCGAGCCGCTGCCCGAATTGTCGGCGGAGTCGCCGCTCAGCCTGTAATCTCCACGGCCGCCGCGACCAGCTCTGAGCATCTCGAAAGGGAGGCAGAGGATGACGGGCCCGATGAAAACCTTGATCGGCGAGGTGCCTACTCTCGTGACCAGGCCGGTAGGCGACGCGCCGGCGCCGCTTGTTCTGCTCTCGCATGGTTTCATGGGCTGCAAGGAAAACTGGCTGGAAGAGTCGGATGAACCGGCCGGTAAAGGCTTCGTCGCGGCGGCGATGGACAACCGCCTGCACGGCGAGCGGGCGGGCGTCGGCTTCGACTCGCTCCTGCCCGAGGGCAAGCTCGACCTCCCGGGCCTGCGCCGCGTGATGCAGGAGACGGCTGCCGACATGAGCAAGCTAATCGACCACTTCAGCCGCGACGAGGCGGTGGATGCCGGCCGGGTCGCAGTCGCGGGCGTCTCGATGGGCGACTTCGTCAGCTTCGCGGCGCTGGTGAACGACGCGCGCATCAAGGTGGCGACGCCGATCATCGCCTCGCCTTACTGGGGCGACATCCCCGGCGACTCGGATGTAGACCTCGGCAGCGAGGCCGACCTGACCGACTTCTCGCTGCGCAACGAGCCCGCCGGACGCAAGGAATCGATTCCGCCGCGGGCGTTGTTGATGCAGATCGGCGGCGAGGACAGACACTACGACGGTGCTCGGGTCGAGCTCTTCTACGAGCAGCTGCGTCCGCTCTACGGCGACGAGAGCGAGCGCCTGGGCCTGATCGTCCACCCCGGCGTCGGGCACGAGCTCACGGCCGAGATGTGGGCGAACGCGGTCGCCTGGCTCGAGAAGTACCTCTGATCGACTAGGCCGGGGCGCCCGGGATCGGGAAGGCGCGGGCCAGCTCCAACACCTCGCCCGCGATCCGCTCGATCTCGGCCTCGTCCTCGCGCTTGGCCGCCTCGACGCCCTCGTCGATCCAGCGGGCGATCTCGAGCATCTCGGGCTCCTTCATGCCACGGGTGGTGGCGGCCGGAGTCCCGAGGCGAATGCCCGAAGGATCGAAGGGCTTGCGCTGGTCGAAGGGGACGGTGTTGTAGTTGAGGGTGAGACGGGCGCGGTCGAGCGCCTTGGCGGCGACCTTGCCGGGAACGTCCTTCGAGGTCAGGTCAATCAGGATCAGGTGGTTATCAGTTCCGCCCGAGACGAGATCGAAGCCGCGCTCGGCCAGCGCCTCGGCGAGTGCCTTGGCGTTGGCCACGATCTGGGCGGCGTAGGTCGAGAAGTCCGGCCGGCTTGCCTCGCCGAGGGCGACCGCGATCGCCGCGGTGGTGTTGTCGTGCGGGCCTCCCTGCAGGCCGGGGAAGACGGCCTTGTCGATCGCCGTGGCGTGCTCCTCGCCGCACATCAACATCGCGCCGCGCGGGCCGCGCAACGTCTTATGCGTCGTGGTCGAGAGCACTTGGGCGTGGCCGACCGGCGAGGGATGGGCGCCGCCGGCGATCAGCCCGGCGATGTGGGCGATATCGGCGACCAGGATCGCGCCCACCTCGTTCGCGATCTCGGCGAAGGCCGGGAAGTCGATCGTGCGCGGAATCGCAGTTCCGCCGCAGAAGATCAGCTTGGGACGTTCCTTGCGCGCCAGCTCGCGCACTTCGTCCATGTCAACGATTCCCGTCTCGCGGCGCACGCCGTACTGAACCGAGTGGAACCACTTGCCCGTCGCCGAGACGCCCCAGCCGTGAGTGAGATGGCCGCCCATCGGCAGCGCCATTCCCATCATCGTGTCGCCGGGCTCGAGGAAGGCCAGGTAGACGGCAAGGTTGGCGGGCGAGCCCGAGTAGGGCTGGACGTTGGCGTGATCGACACCGAAGAGCTTCCGCGCCCTCTCGATCGCCAGCGGCTCCAGCTCGTCGATCACCTGCTGACCTTCGTAGTAGCGGCGATGGGCATAGCCCTCGGAGTACTTGTTGGTGAGAACGCTCCCGAGCGCTGTGAGGACGGCACGGGAGACGTGGTTCTCGGACGGGATCAGGCAGATCGTCTGCGACTGCCGCTCGAACTCCTGCTCGACCAGGCCGGCGACCACCGGGTCGACTTGCTCGAGCGTCTGATCCAGGTTCTTCTGCGCGCTCATGGGACACCTCCTGAATTGGAACTGGGTGCCCAGGCGCTCGGCTCGGATTGCTGCCGTTCCACGGTGGTGCTCCACCTTTCGCGCCAGTCGCGACAGCCCACTCAGTCTAGCGCGCGGCAGCGGCGCCGACTTCTTCATCCCGGAGCACGGCGGACGAGTGCGACGCGATCGAGAAGACGCACCGTGCCGCTGAGCACTTCACTTGGGGTCTGGGCGCCTCCTTGACCACCCGCCCCCCCACCCACCCACGGGGCGTGGAACGGTAAAGAGAGAAGTCGCCGAAGAATGTGCCAGCTTTGCAACAAACCAGCGACGTCTACTTGCCAAGCGCCGGCCGCTTCAACTCGCGAGCCAGCTCGAGCAGCATCCGTGCCCCGATCCCGGGCGGATCGACCACGAGCGCGCGCAAGCGACGCATCGGCACCGGCGGCGCAAGCGGCTTCAGCACCACATCCTCGCGCAGCGCCACCGAGATCCAGGGCGAGCTGAGCGAGACGCCGAGACCCGCGGCGACAAGGCTCTGGGTCGCCAGCGGATCGTCGGTCTCGAAGACGACGCTCGGCTCGAAGCCGGCGGCGATGCAGGCGTTGACGATGACCGACGAGGAGGGATCAGGCGCACCGACGATCCAGCGCTCCTTGGCCAGATCGGAGAGCTTCACCTTCGCCTTCTTCGCCAGCCGGTGCTCGCGCGGCAGGAGAGCGAGCATCGGCTCCTCCCCCAGCTCGGCGATCTGAATCCCGTTCGGCCGCTGAGACAGCTCCGGGCGCGAAAAGACGAGCGCGAAATCGAGCTCGGCGCTGCGCAGAAGCGAGAGCGCCTCGTCGTGCCCGCAGCGCTTCAGGGTGATCTCCGCCTCAGGCGCACAGGCGCGCAGCCCGCGCACCAGCTCGGGAATCATGCCGACGAAGGCGCTCGGAAAACCGCCGATGCCGACGGCCAGGCGCGAGCCGCCGGAAAGCTCCGTGAGTGAGGTCTCGAGCTGTAGTAGCTGTCCACGGATCGCCTCGGCATGCTCGACGACGAGGCGCCCGGCCGCGGTCAGGCTGACGCCCTGGCGGCTGCGTACGACCAGCGGCATGCCGATCTCGCGCTCGAGCTGGGCGACCTGCCTGGAGACGGCCGGCTGCGTGAAGTGCAGTGCCGCGGCGGCGGCCGAGAAGGAACCCCTCTCACCGACTTCCCTGAGTGTCTGGACAAACCGAAGGTTCATAACACAATGTTTGGTCTTCGTATTACTATCGTACTTGCACTCATACTATGCCGTAGTCACACTCTCCCTGCCAACAACAAATCTGGCGGAAGGAAAGTTCGATGGAGAGCACGGCTGGAACGGCAAGGCGCAGGCTCGGGCATTCGGGCATCGAGGTCAGCGCGATGGGGCTCGGCTGCTGGGCGATCGGCGGCGCCTGGACCTGGGACGGTACCCCGGTGGGCTGGGGCGAGACCGACGACGAGGAGTCGATCCGCGCCATTCGCGCCGCGATCGACCTCGGCATCAGCTTCTTCGACACGTCCGACGTCTACGGCTGCGGTCGAAGCGAGCGGGTGCTCGGCAAGGCGATCGCCGCACACAAGGACGAGATCGTCGTGGCAACCAAGTTCGGGAACGTCTTCGACGAGGAGGCGCGCACCTGGACGCGCGAGGACGTTTCGCCCACGGCTATCCGCCGCGCCTGCCAGGCCTCGCTCTGGCGCCTCGGGCTGGAGCGGATCGATCTCTACCAGCTACACATCTGGTCGCTTCCGCAGGCGCAGGCCGAAGAGGTTGCCGAGACGCTCGAGCAGCTCGTGACCGAGGGCCTGATCCGCGCCTACGGCTGGAGCACCGACGACCTCCGATGCGCCCGCCTGTTCGCGCCCAAGCCCGGCTGCACTTCGATCCAGATGGATCTCAATGTCTTCAAGGATGCGACCGACCTGCTCGCCGTCTGCGACGAGCACGACCTCGCTTCGATCAACCGCGCTCCACTCGCCATGGGCCTTCTGAGCGGCAAGTTCGGGCCCGACTCGAAGCTGCCCGAGAACGATGTGCGCGGCCAGCTCGGCCCGGAGTGGGTTCAGTTCTTCAAGGACGGACGTCCGGTACCGGCGCTGCTCGAGAAAGTGGACGCGCTACGCGAAGTCCTGACCTCGGGCGGACGCACGCTGGTGCAGGGCGCGCTGGCCTGGATCTGGGGCCGCAGCGAGCGCACGATCCCGATCCCCGGCTTCAAGAGTGTCAAGCAGGCTGAAGAGAACGCCCGTGCGCTCGAATTCGGACCGCTCACCCCCACCGAGATGAGCCAGGTCGCCGAGATCCTCGCGTCGAGCAACTGATTCGCCTACAACACAGACAAAGAGAGAGGAAAGGAATTCGAGATGGAGCAGGTGACGATGAGGCGTGCGCTCGGTCGTTCGGGCATCGAGGTCAGCGCGATGGGGCTCGGCTGCTGGGCGATCGGCGGCGGGGTGGTCTGGGAAGACGGAACCGAGTTCGGCTGGGGAAAGATCGACGACAGCGATTCGATCGCGGCGATCCGGCGCGGCCTCGATTGTGGCGTCACCTTATTCGACACGGCCGATTCCTACGGCGCCGGCCACAGCGAGCAGATCCTCGGCAAGGCGCTCGGCAAGGACCGAGATAGCGTGGTCATCGCGACCAAGTTCGGTTGGACGTTCGCCGACGACGGCAGCCGCCGCTCGTACGGTTCGAACGCCTCGCCGGAATACGTCCGCAGCGCCTGCCAGGCCTCGCTACGTCGCCTCGGCACCGACCACATCGATCTCTACCAACTCCACATCGGCGATCTCGAAATGGCCGCCGCCGACGCGGTCGCCGACGTTCTGGACGAGCTTCTGGCCAAGGGTGATATTCGCGCCTACTGCTGGAGCACCGATGACGTTTCGCGCGGTGCACGCTGGCTGGGCCGGCCGGGCTTCACGGCGATCCAGCACAACCTGAACGTGCTCGAGGACAGCCCCGAGATGCTCGCGCTGTGCGAGCGTGAGAACCTCGCCAGCATCAACCGCAACCCGCTGGCGATGGGCTTCCTGAGCGGTAAGTACACGAAGGACTCGCGCGTCTCGCCCGGCGATTTCCGCGCCTCGGGAATCGAATGGGTCGCGGTCTTCGATGAAAACGGCGCCCCGCGCGCCGAGTGGCTGGCCAAGCTCGACGCCGTTCGCGAGATCCTCACTTCGAACGGGCGCACGCTCGTGCAGGGCGCGCTGGCCTGGATCTGGGGTCGCAGCGAGAAGACCGTTCCGATCCCCGGCGTCAAGACCGCCGCTCAGGCCGAGGAGAACGCCGGCGCGATGCAACACGGCCCGCTGACGCCCGAGCAGATCGCCGAGATCGACGGCCTGCTCGGCCGCTGAGAGGCGCTCCTCCGGAGCAAGGATCAATATGGAGAGCCGGCTCAGGGCACAAGCTCGAGCCGGCTCTCGGAACTTCAAGCGGAGAGGATTCGGACGGGGCCAATCTCGATTCGAGCGAGCTAGCTCCTGCGCCGGGAGGTGGAGGGAGTAAACAGTTGGCTCGACTTCGCTTAACGCGGCTCGATCAACTGCACGGTCTCGATCCGCTCGAGCGATTGGTAGAAGGAAGCGACAGCCCCGACTCCGCTTCGCTCGGCGCCGGCGGCGAGGTATGAGGTGACGAAGTCGAGCTTCTCCAGCTCGTAGAGCTCGAGCGCACGCAGCAGCAGCACCTCGTCCAGAACGGCGATGGCCGGAAAGGCGATCACCGCTCGCAGCAGCTCCGCGACCCGCGCGCGCTCGACGCGGTAGACAGTCTCGAGCGCATAGACCAGCTCGGCGACGACGATGTCGGAAAGGAGCAGCTCGTCGGCGCCGGCGAGATACGCTGTTGCCCGCGCTGCTTGATCGGGAGGGTCGGCCGTCAGATGCCGCACGAGCACGTTGGTGTCGAGGACGGCGCTCACTTCTTCTGTCTTGCTCGATTGCGACGAAGCTGCCGCCGCACCTCGTCCCAGCCGGCCGAGAGCTCGGCCGGCGGCGCCGTGACCAACACCGCGCCGGCCAGCTCGAGCAAGTCGGCCGTGCGCGCCAGCTCGGCGCGCTCACCGGCCACCCGGAACACGACCCGGTCGCCCTCTTGCAGCTTCAGGGCCTCGCGCACCGCCTTGGGCACGGTCAGCTGGCCCTTGCTCGTTATGTGCGACACGACATCCATTGCTTTCCTTACTTTCCTCTCAATGTAAGGATTCCTGGCGACTGTTCAACCCCAAAGACGTTCGGCGGCGCTTTTTGCCTGCATTTCTCGTTTTCCTAAAAATGAGACAGGTCGTCGTCATGACCGGTCCTTAACGTTCGACCTTGTGTCCGAGCCCGTTCTCTTCCTCGGCGAGACGCTCGTCGACCTGATCTGCGAGCGCCGACTCGAGAGCTGGTCGCAGGCGGACTCCTTCGTCCCCCATTGCGGCGGCGCGCCGACGAATGCGGCCATTGTCTGTGCCCGCTGCGGCGCGGAGGTCGCGCTTGCTGGAGGCGCCGGCGACGATCATTGGGGGCGCTGGCTCGAAGAGCGCCTGCGAACCGAGAAAATCGACCTGCGCTGGTGGAAACGACTTCCCGGCGTGCAGACGGGGGTCGCCTTCGACGTGATCGACCTGCAGGGTGTGCCCGACTTCCTCATCTACGGGCAAGGAATCGAGCCGGCTCTGGAGGCACTCGAGCCGAAGCTCGAGGAAGCCATGACGTCCTGCGCGGCGCTCGAGCTCGGTTCTAACACACTGGTCGGTGAGCACGAGCGTGCCGTCTCAGAGCGAGCCCGCGCGTTGGCGCTCGCAGCGGGCAAGCCACTGATCATCGACGTCAATCTGCGCTTACATCGCTGGGAAAGCCCTGCTCAGGCAGTGAATACCGTGCACTCGCTCTGTGCCGGCGCCCTGCTCGTCAAGGTCAATCGCGAGGAGGCGCAGTTACTTAGCGGCGAGAGCGATCCTGCGCGCGGCGCCGAGGCGATCTGCGCCGATCTCGGCGCCCGTGTCGTTGTCGTCACGCTCGGCGCCGACGGCGCGCTGATGCGCGGCGAGACGCAAGCGAATGCGAGAGGACTCGCAGCTAACGTCGTGGACACCACGGGAGCGGGCGACGCACTGCTTGGCGTTCTCGTGGCCGCGCTCGCCGGCTCGGGCTTCGATCTCGCGGCGGCGGCGGAAGCGCTATCTATGGCGGTGAAGATCGCCGCACGATCTACCGAGCGATACGGAGCCTTGGACGCCCTGCCAATCTCGATCTCGCTCACAGGTATTCCCTAGAGGTCGTTATCACCGTTGCCGAGCGCCGACAGGCTCGGCGGCGGAAGCACCTTATAGCCGACGACGTCTTCCGCAGGAACCGACGAGACTACAAAACGTAGTTTTCCTCTCGCCGTGCGCTCTATCTCGTCGACGTACTCGATCGATATTTGAGAACCGTCATAAATCGTTCTTTCGATCTCGGCGCGTAGCTGTATCTCATCTTCTTTCGTGTAAAGCACCCCACGTCGTACCAGGAATTGTATCTCGCCAACTGCATCCTGTCTTATTTGCGCTTCCCTTACGTTCGGGAGATTTACGAATATACGATCCAAACTACCGAGAAGTACACCGTTCATTAGAACTACGTAGTCTTCCTTACGCCCGTCGATATCCGTTACGACGCGTCCCGGGCGTCCGCAGGAGCACAATTCTCCCGGTTCGATCGTCACCTGATCGTTGCATTCGTAACGAACGAGCGGCATTACCGGATTCGAAAGGTTAGTCCCAACGACACGATACAGCGTGTTGGTAATCGGAACGAATTCTACCGCCGCGAGCTCTTCATCGACGTGTAGCTTTCCTTTTTCACACTCGGAGATATTCGCGATCGCTTCTACCATTCCGTAGTGTTGCTTTGGTCTCACGCCGAATGCCTTCTCGATTAGTCTCGTTTGTTGAGGAAGCAAGTTCTCAGCCGAGGTGGTTATCCAGCGAACGTCATAACCTAGATCCGTTTTCGTTTCGATCAGGTAGGAAGCAATCAGAGATATCATAGACGGGTATCCGTGAAGCCGTAGCGGCTTCCTTCGCCGAAGTTCGGATAGGTAATATTTCAAGTTTTCCGGCGACGTATGCGCGCAACTAAAAACTATCTGGCGACCGGCTATGTCGTATCTCCAGAACGGTGGTGCTTGCTGACGGGCCGGAACGACGTGAGTAGTTCCGAGAATAGCAACCCAAGTTTTTCGGTCGATGCCGTGCCAGCGCCAGCAGCGCCACCAGGTTGCCCACTGCTCCTGAACCGCTTCCAGGGTCGTCGCCACGATCAGCCCCGAGCCGGTGCTCCCGCTTGTCGACACGAGCTTCCAGCGGCGGCGCGGAACGGCCGAGGAGAGGAATTCGCTTCGCCGCTCTTGCACGTCGGCCTTGCTCGTGATCGGAAGCGAGGCAAGATCCTCGAGCGTGCTGATCTCCCGCGGATGCAGCCCCGCTTGATCAAACAGCTCGTGGTAGTAAGGAACGGTTTCGTATGCGTGCAGGAGAAAGGCTCGCAGCCGCGCGTCGCGGAGCTCCCGGACAGCGCCGGGATCGGCGAATGTCCTGGCCTCGTACTCTCCGAGCAGCCGCGTGAATCCGCGGCCCCGAACAGTGAGGTCGTTGTGCCACCCGATCGTGCCTAGCGCCGCGTTCTGAAGCGCGACCGGAAGACGCGGATAGACGCGCCCGTAGATCGACTCCATTCTCGTGAGTAAATCTGCCATCTCGACTTCGGCGATGTTATCGGCGAGCGCGAGCTCCGCGACCCGCTACTTACTGTCCGCCCAGCGATGGTAGTAGTAGTTGAGCAGGGGCACGAACTCCGCGGTGGCCTTGCGGTTTCCCGCTTGCGAGGGGTGACTATCGCCGGTCGGGTAGGCGAGGTAATTACTCGATACGGTCGTGCTGTGCTGAACGCGACCGTTCCACCAGCGGTGGTGGTTATCGCTCGCCTTTCCGAGGTCGTTCTTGTCTGCGCTCCCGCCGTTGCTCGTCAATATGCTATAGAAATCGAACACCGCTACGTTCTTGTTTGGGTAATTCGCCAACCATTTACTCACGAGCCAGTTTGCAACAGCGCGCGCATTAGCCGCTTGAGCGGGGGTCGTGGCTTCCTTCGCGAGAGGCGGCGGGACGATGAGCACGAACAGCTTGTCCTGATGAGCAGCGAAGTAGGTCAGGATATCGTTGTATATCCCCTTGACGTTGGCGACGGTCTTGGGATCACTACTGCCGCGTAAGGGGTTGCTTCCCCCGTTGGCGGAGTCGGTCGGCTTACCGTCGATCGCGGAGTTCGGGAAGCACGATTTGAACATGATGATCTCGTTTTCGCTACTTGAATCCGGATCGGAAGAACGCCGCGTATAACTGGCGTTCTGACCGAACTCGTTATATAGAGCATGCATATAGGTACTGCTCTTCGATCCGCGGAACCAAGTCCACCAATCGCCGGTGTCGGTATGGTCACCTATTCCGTCCGGCCCCCAACCGTAGTTGGTATCACTGACGAAGTAGTTGTTGTTCTTGAGCGCGATACCCAAACCACCGTTATCGTCGGCCAACCAATTCTGACCCGTTGAATGATGGATGAAAATAAGCTTCACCGTTTTCGCGGGCTTGGTAGGGCGAGGATCGCTTGCAACGACCTTGAACGCGAGCCGCACACGATTCGTGTCGGCGCCGAGCTCGAGGCGATAGCGCGCAGCGGTGACCGGCCTCGAGCCGAAGATCGATTTCAGCGTCTTGCTGTACGGGCCGTTGAAGCGGCCCGTGCGCGCGACCGTGCGCAGTTTCGTCCAGGCGGTTCCGGACTGCTGCAGGAGTTGGTAAGCGAAGTGCTTGCTCGTCGGGGCAAAGCTGTAGACGAGCTTGACCGTGCGCACCTCGTCGGCGCTGAAGCTCTTCTTGCTCAGATGGGCCCTGATCTTGCCCGCGCCTGCGACGGCGGTCGGAAGCTGGGCGCGCGCGTGCACGGAACCCGCGAACTGCGCCCCGGCGTGCGCGGAGACACCCGCGGCGGACAGAAGAGCCAGCGATCCTACGACCGTCAGGGCAGAGGCGACCAACTTGAGGCGTGCGAGCATCTCGCTAATAGTGAAGGCTGCGTACGGAGAGCGCAATATGCCGCGCGGTGTTCGCAGCGCCGGGCTTTCCGAGTAGACAACCAAACGGGCGTTCAAGGACTTACGATGCGGTACCGCCTCGTAACGTACTTCACTGATGCCAATGGCCTCGCTCGTAAAAAAACGTTCTGGAAGACCGCGCAGCGCGCAAATCGACGCCGCCGTCATCGCGGCGACCGGCAAGCTATTGGCCGAGAGGGGCTACACGGCAACCAGCATCGAGACGATCGCCCGCCGCGCCGGCGTCGGCAAAGCGACCATCTACCGGCGCTGGCGCTCGAAGGAGGAGCTGGTCGTGGAGCTGCTCTCGCACGTCGCGGCAGGCGTCGAGCCGGTGCCCGACCTCGGTGATACACGCAGCGAGCTGCTGCGACTGGTCAGTGAGGCGATCGAGCATCTCAAGCGAACGCCGACCGGCGGCATCATCCAGGGGCTCGCGTCCGAGCTCTCGCGCAACCCGAAGCTCAGCCGACTCGTGCGCGAGCGCGTGATCAGCCTGCGCCGCGCCGAGGTCGGGAAGGTGCTCAAGCGAGGTATCGCTCGCGGCGATCTGCGCGCCGACACCGACGCGGAGATTGCGCACGAGCTGCTCATCGGCCCCGCCTACTACCACCTGCTGCTCGGAGGCAAGCAGCTCGACGAGCAGTTCGCGGAGCGCATCGTCGATGCGTTCCTGCGCGGCGCCGCCGCGGATTGAGGCGCTTGATCGCGCGGCAGTAACAAGAACTTTCGATTCGGCTAACAATGCTTGCCTGACGACCGAGTATTTAGTTACGATACGGTACCGTCTCGTTATTACTCCGGTACCAGCAAAGCGCTGACAACGAAGGAGCATCTCCCGTGCCGAAACAGCTAGTCCGCAACCCCCTCGTCTGGCTCGCCGGTTTGCTCGCCACCGTTCTGGCGATCATCTTCACCTACGCCTACATCGGCGCCTTCCTCAACCCGAGCGGGAACGCCCGTAACGTGCCCGTCGCCGTGGTCAGCGAGGACACCGGCACGACCTTTCACAAGATCAAGCTGAATCTCGGCAGCGAGCTAGCCAGCTCGGTCACGTCGAAGGAGGTCAGCAGCAAGGAGGTTCGCTTCACGGTTCTCGCAAGCCGTCAGGCGCTCCTCGCGCGAATGCGCGACGACAAGGTGTTCGCGGCGATCGTGGTGCCGCGCGACTTCTCGCAAAAGGTGGCGGCGCTGCTCGCGGGCAAGTCGAGCACGGGCAAGGGGCTACAGATCGAAATCCTCACCAACCCGGAGGCGGGCACGATCGCAAGCTCGTCGGGAGAGCGGATTGCGACCGAGACGGTGCAACGGTTCGAGAGGGAAGCCGTAACGAGAATCAACGCGGGCCTGAAACTGCTCGGCGTCAAGCCCTCCGGCACCCTCGCCGGCGCCTTCAGCGACGCGGGTGTCGTCACGGTCAGGCCGGCCGTCGCCCTGCCGGGAAAAAGCGCGCTCGGAACCGGCCCCTTCTTCTTCCAGTTGACGATCGTGCTTGGCGGCTTCTTCCTGGCGGCGATCATCAGCGCCGGAGTGGAGATAGCAGCCGGGCGTAGCAAGCTCCACCTGCCCGGCTGGACGTTCGAGTACCCAGCGGTGGGTGCGTCCGAGTCGGGGTCGGCCGTACTGAAAACCGCCCTCACGCTTCTCTTCGCCGTGCTCATGGCTTTGTTGCAAACGCTGTTTGCAGTCAAGTGCCTCGGGATGCAGGCGACGAATCCGGTCGCGCTCGCCTTCTTCTCGGCGCTCGGGTCGGCCGCCGTGGCGATGGTCACGCTTTTCTTCCTGCTGACCTTCGACATCGTCGGCAGGATCGTCGCCGTCCTTGTCACGATCCTCTTCGCCGTGCCTTCGTCGGGCGGCGTCTATCCGGCGCAGACGCTACCGCGCTTCTTCCGCTTCCTCGGCGACTGGCTGCCGCTGCGACGGATGACCGATGGCGGACGCTCGCTCACCTTCTACGGCGGTAACGGTGCCGCGGGGCTCGGTACGGCGCTCTGGGTGCTCGCGAGCTACCTCGTCCTGTTTACGCTGCTGACGGTGCTCGTCATCTGGCGGCGGCGCTCGTGCGAGGCACGGACTGCGGCAGGCGCCATGCAGAGCGACTCGTAAGACCGAGGCGTCAAGAAGGCTCCACCGTCAGGCGCAGCGCGTTTCCGGCCGGATCGCGGAGCAGCAAGCCGCCCTCCGCCAGCTCCATCGGGTGCCCGGCCTCGTCCAGGCGACCGAGCACCCCGCGAAGCGCATCTTCACCGGGCAGGATGATGTCGAAGTCGCGAAGCCCTGCGCTTCCGGCCGGCGGCTGCGAGGCACCGACCCCGGCCCAGACATTCAGCGCCAGCCGGTGCGGAAAGGCGCCGCCGGCGCTGAGGTCGGCGAAGCCGAGCTCGGGAGAGTGGATGTGCTCATGAAAGCCGATCAGGTCGCGGTAGAAGCTGAGGGCCGGCTCGAGCTCGGAGACGTGAAGATGGAGGTGCCCGATCGTCGTGCCCGGCGGCAGCAGCGGCTGATCGAAGCCGCGATCGGGAAGGTGGGCCAGCACCTCGTTCACGTCAAGCGGCTCGGCGACACTGTGCAAGTGCCCTTCGGAGTCGATCAGCCGCAGCTCGCCCGCCTCGTTCCGCCACGACCCCAACCGCTCGGGCGTCTCGAACACCAGCTCCAGGCCGAGGCCGTCGGGGTCGCTCAGGTAGGTCGACTTCGACATCGTGTGATCGGTCGGCGCCTGCGGATAGCCGGCGACGATGAGCCGCCAGATCACGCGCGCCAACTCGGTCTCGTCGGGAAGATGAATGGCCAGGTGGTAGAGACCGCTGTGGCCGGGTGCCACCCCCCGCTCCGCGCCCGGGTGCAGGACGACGAGCTCCCGTCCGTCTACGCCGAGGCGTAATTCCTCGCCGACGCTCTCGAGCACGCTCAGCCCCACGATGTCGTGCCAGAATCCGAGCGCCCGCCCGCTGTCGCTGACATCGAGTTGCACCGCGCCGTAGGACAGATTGTCCGTCTCGACTCCCGGCGTCGCGCCACGAGCATAGGTATTCATCTCTCAAGGAGTGTGCTCGGAACGGGCGCAGGCGAAACTCGAGCTTGCCTCTGGACGCGGAGCGGAGCTTCGGTCGAGGGGCACAGATCAGGACTACTGCTTTGGATATTGACGCCAGGCGGATTCGAACCGGGCGACTTCTCGGTTTCTCGGGGCGCCGCTGAGCGTGCTTCGCCGAAGGGGATAGTGTCGACTCACACAGACCCGGAGAGCGAAGTGCGCTCAGCGGCGTCAGGCGAATCCGGGAGGCTGGTCGCGCCTGGCCGTACGGATTCGCCGGCCGAGGAAGCGAGAATGGAGCCAGGCGGGTTCGAACCGCCGACCTTCTGGCTGCCAGCCAGACGCTCTCCCAACTGAGCTATGGCCCCGGGTTGCGCCTAATTGTAGCGGCGAAACGGCCGCGCTCGTCAGCCTCGGCGCCGAGCTAGCCGGTTGCGACTTTGGGCAGCTCGACCTGGGGCACGTCGCCCCAAAGATCCTCGAGAGCGTAGAACCGGCGCGTCTCGGGCGCGAAGACGTGCAGGACGACGTCGAGGTAGTCGGCGATGATCCAGCTGCCTTCGCGCTCGCCGTCGATTGAGCGGGGCGAGAACTTCTCGCGCTTCATGCCGGCGTACACCTCGTCGGAGATCGACTTGGTCTGACGCGGGTTTTTCCCGGAGCAGATGACGAAGTAGTCGGTGAAGTCGCAGACCGATCGCATGTCGAGCGCGACGATGTCTTCGGCCAGCTTCTCGCCCGCCAGGGCGGCTATGCGACGTGCTTGCTCGAGTGAGGTCAGTGAGATACGTCAGTCCTTGATTGCCTTCCCTTCAAGTGTAGCCGCGGCGGGCACCAGAGCTCTTCGCTTCGATCGGCTGTCTCGCATGCGCGCCGAGCCAAGTCGGGCAGCGCCGGATTGTCCGTAACGATTCTCTATACGCCCGCCACCGAGCGCCAAGCGGAATGAAGACCCGTCGACTGGCTGCGATCGGTGAGTGCGAGGCTAGGACGCAGTGTCGTATTCGTAGCTGGAAGCTACGGATACAACCGAGGCAGGCGCACTCGCGCCGCCGAGCGCGGCCAGACGGTGGAGTGCTTCGTTTCGCTTGGCGCTCCCAACCACCCGCCCGCGGGGTCGTTCCATCGTAATCAACCACTTTCGGGATCAGCCAGCTCAGGAGATTCTTGACGAGCACGTGAAAGCACATCTGCGCGAGCTCTTCTTCACCAAGCTGAAGGACTGGGAAAGTGAGATGGAGTACCGATTAGTGCTCCCGACAGACGATGTCCTGCCAGTGTTTGTGGACATTCGCAAGTCGCTCAGGGCGGTTGTGCTGGGAGAGAGGGTCAGCGACGCATACCTCCCGTCTCTAGCCAAGCTCTGTGGGGGTCAGACCGTCGAGATCTTCAAAATCCGGTGGCCTAACGGGTACCCGCGGCTCGAACGGAAAGACACGCGCTCGTTGTAGATGGCCGAGGCCGCGGAGCCTCCTTCCTAGAGCCTCAACTTGCCCGGCCGAACTCCCCTAGTACCAGCACTTCCCGGCCGGAAGGAACGATCGGGCCGACCTGTTGGTGGTTGGCTGTTACCTCGGGCCCCCAGTTGGTAAAGCGTCCCGTGGCGAGGTCGATTGCGGTGAGGAGGTGGGGGGATGGGCCCGAGTTGCCGGGAAGTTGAATATCTATGTACCCGCCCAGATAGACGAGCGACCCGCTGACCGCAAACTTTCCCACGTTCGACATCGCCAGAGTCGCCGTGAGTAGGTTGTTGAGAGGCTCGCCCGTTCGCGCGCTGACGATCGAGATCCCGTTCTCCCCGGCGAAGACCACGTAGCCGCCGGCCTCGGAAATCTCCGCGGCGGGGTTGTTTTTCACGGGCGTCTTCCAACCGAGCAGCGAGCCCGAAGTTGAATCCAGCGCCCCTATGCTGTGACGCGACTTTCCGGCGATAGATCTGAAGACACCTCCCACGTAGAGGCGGGAACCGGAGACCGTCAGCGCCAGGATGGCCGGGTCGACCCCGAAGCTGGGCGCCTTCCAGCCGAGCAGCTTACCGGTATGCGGATCGAGTGCCGCCAGGATCCCGGTCGTCCGCCCTCCGATCCAGTGGAAGTGACCGCCCACGTATACGCGCGCCGGTGTCGCGGCGAGTGCGTTCCAGGCATAGGAGGGCTTGAACGGCCTGATCGCGGCACTGACCCACAGGCGCTTGCCGGTGTCGGCGTCGAAGGCCTGGATCGTGCAGATTCGACCGGAGCCGGGCTTTCTCACGATTCCGTCCAGATAGAGTCGCCGTCCGGCTCTGGTCAGCACCCCGCTGCAGCTCCGCACCTCGCGCGCTTCAGGCGACCCCCAACCGGGGTCGCCTGTCCAGTTCGCCCTCCTGTGGCTCAAACCTGAGCCACCTACTAGGTACCAACCGCCTCTTCCGTCGGCAACCGCGGTCAGAAACCGAGCCTTGCCAGTCTTCAGGATCCTTCCCGCGCGGGCGGAGATCAGGGCGAAGTGATACAGCAGGGGCAGAGACGAGACCGTTCGAGCCGGTCGGACATCTCGCGGTGGAGCGCCGAAGCCGCTGAGCAGCAGCACGGCCGAGACAACCGCTGCAGCGATCAGCACCGAAGTAGCGCCCTCTCTCTCCCTCGATCGCATGGCCGCAAGCATAACCTGGGGCGGCCGAAGACCTAGGCTGCCGCTCCGGAGCAGGTCGCCTCGCCCGGCAACGCGTCGGAGATGTACTTGAGGAAGATCAGCCCGAGGACGACGTGCTTGTACTCCGCCGCGTCCATGTTGTTCCGGAGCGCGTCGGCCATGCTCCAGAGCCGCGCCTCGAAACCGAGCGTGGCCGCGATCTTTCCGTTCCCGTTAGCGGGCTTCTTCCTCGGTCGTCCCATCTGTTGATCGCCTCCGGTAGTTAGGGAGCGCGCAGAACTGGTTGCCAAAAGGCTCGCTGTGATTATGGTGTCCTTTCCGACTTCCCGCCCTGTGGGCCGTTGCCACGGCTAGTCCGGTTTCGGGAGGCCCTATCTTTTCACCCCGTATCGCCCGAGGAAGCCGAAACACGCGCCTGATCGCACCGACTAAGTGCCAACTCGGCACGTAGCAAACGATTCGCCGACTCAGACTCCCGCTTTGAGGCGAGCCCCTATTCCCGGTACAGGCCAAGCCGGTCGATCTCGGCGGCTACGCAAAGCGGAACGAGGCCGTCGATGGGCCGCCCGCCGCTGACGCGGGCGCGGATCTCGTGCGACGAGATCGGATGGGGCGGAATCGAGAAGAAGGAAACGCGCTCCGGCCGCTCCAGCGCGGCAATGACCGGCCCCAGCTTCTCGTCGTCGCAACCAGGTCGGTTGGCGACGGCCAGCGCGGCGAGCTCCAGAATCGTGTCGGGCTCGCGCCAGTGCAGAAAGCCGGCGAACTGATCGGCGCCGACGAGAAGCGTCAGGTCGTCGTGCTTCTCCCCCAGGAGAAAAAGCGTGTCGACGGTGTAGCGAGGTCCACCGGGCTCCAGCTCGCAGGTCGAGATCTCGACCTGCGGAATGTCATCGAAGGCCAGTTCGGTCAGGCGGGCTCGAATATCGGCCGACGTGAACACCTTCTTGTGCGGCGGATCGCCGGCCGGAACGACCAGGATGCGCTCGAAGCCGAACTGCTCGAGCGCCGTGCGAACCAGAGCGACGTGACCGAGATGCGGCGGATCGAACGCGCCGCCGAAGACCGCAACACTCATCTCTTCTTGTCCTTCCCGACGATCTCGATCACGGAGTCGCTGCGCGCGCCGGCTTGAGCCAGCGCCTCGGCCAGCTCCTCCTCTTCGGGCACCTCGCCGACGACGCGGAAACCGCGGTCGGTGCGGTAGATGCGGAACGGGTGCCTGCGGCGCGAGCGAGGTCGGTAGACGAGGAAATCGACCAAGCCCTGGGCTTCTAGCTCGTCCTTCTCCGACTCGAGGCGCGGCGGACAGAGCTGGAAGAGCGCCCGCATCAACTCGTCCACCCCTTCCCCGGTCGCACAGGACAGAGCGATCACGCGGACAATGCGCTCGTCACTCAGCTCGAAGGGTGCCGCCGCGCCAAGATCTACCTTGTTCAGCACGACGATCTGAGGCCGCTCGTCGAGGCCGGCGCCGTAGGCGGCCAACTCGGCGTCGATCAGGCGGAAGCGCTCTAGCGGGCCCGTTTCCGAGCCATCGATCACGTGGATGAGGAGCTGCGCGCGCTCCAGGTGGGCCAGAAACTCGTGCCCCAGCCCATGCCCTTCGCTGGCGCCCTCGATCAGCCCGGGCACGTCGACGACTGTGAGCTGGCGCCCGTCCGGGCCGTCAACGGTGCCCATCACCGGCGCGAGCGTGGTGAACGGATAGTCGGCGACCTTGGGCTTGGCATTCGAGATACGGCGCAGGAGCGAGGACTTGCCGGCGTTCGGAAGCCCGGCCAGGGCAGCGTCGACGACCAGCTTCAGGCGCAGCTCGAGCCAGCCTCCTTCGCCCGACTCTCCGACCTCGGCGAAACGGGGAGTGCGCCTGACCGGAGTCGCGAAATGCCGGTTCCCCCGTCCGCCGCGGCCGCCGCGGGCAACGACGGCGCGCGCGCCTACGCTGGCGAGATCGGCGACGAGCTGACCGCCTTCGTCGAGAACCTGGGTTCCAATCGGTAGGCGCAGCTCCACTGGATCGCCGTCGGCGCCGTGCTTGTTGCTTCCCAGCCCGGGGCGACCGCTGCCGGCCTTGAACTCGTGCCGCGAGCGAAAGTTGGACAGGTCGCGCAACCCGGGATCGGCAACCAGCACCACGTCGCCGCCGTCGCCGCCGTCGCCGCCGTCGGGCCCACCCTTCGGGATGTACTTCTCGCGCCGGAAGGAGAGGCTGCCGCCGCCGCCCCGTCCCGCCTGGACGTAAACACGCGCCTGGTCGTGGAAGGGAGATTCGCGCGTGCCGCGCTCGCTGCTAGTGCCTGGGCTCACGACTAGAGCCTATCCCGTCAGGAAGGCGAGGCACTTAAGGCGCTTCGATCCAGGGAGACGAGCCCGAACTCTCAGGAATCGACCGAGATGGTGCGGCGCTTACCGGAGCGATGGAAGTCGACTGTGCCTTCGCGCTTCGCGAAGATCGTGTCGTCGCGCCCGAGGCCGACGCCGGGGCCCGGATGGAACCTCGTCCCGCGCTGGCGCACGATGATCATCCCGGCCTTGACCTTCTGTCCGGCGAAGATCTTCACGCCGAGCCGCTTGGACTGCGAGTCGCGACCGTTTTTTGAGGAACCAAGACCTTTTTTATGTGCCATGGCTAGCTCTCCGCCTTCTTGCGCGGCGCCGCTTTCTTGGCTGCCGGCCTCTTTGCTGTCTCAACCTTAGCCTTTGCGGGCGCCTTCGCCGCTGGCTTCTTGGCTGCGGTCGGCTTCGCCGCTGCAGCCTTGGTCGTGCTGGCCTTGGCGGCCGGCTTCACAGTCGGCTTTGCCTCGACTTTCGCGGCCTTCGGCTTGGCTGGCGTTTTCGCCTCGGGCTTGGGCGCAGCTACGGCGGGCTTGGCGACCGTCAGCTTGGCGGCTGCCTCGGTGGCGGTCTCGGCCTTGGCCTTGTCGGTGCTGCTTGCCTTGCCGGCGCCGATTGCCTCGATCTGAATCTGCGAGAGCTTGGCGCGGAAGCCGGTATGGCGGCGGTAGCCCTTCTTGGGCTTGTACTTGGCAATGCGAATCTTCTCACCGAGCGCGTGCTTGAGGATGCGTGCGCTGACCGCGCCTGCGTCCGGCTTCAGGTTGGGCGTTCCGGCGTCGACGAGCAGTACATCGGGCTGGAAAACGGCGCCCTCATCCTGGGCAAGCCGATCGACGAGCAAGCGCTCGCCCTCGTGAACAACGTACTGTTTCCCGCCGACTGCGATTACTGCGTATGTCATCTTGTCCCTCGACGCTCAAATCGCGGGCATTCGCCCGCGAACCGGGGCGCATACTAGCAAGAGCGGTCTTCCTATGCGCTCTCGCTCGGTGCTTTTGGCGCCTGCTCGGAGTCTGGCGCATTCCCGGAGCCCGCTGCGTTCCCGCTCTGCGCGCCTGCCTGTGAGGGCTTGCGGTGCCTGCGCCCGCCGCGCGAACCGCGACGCGTGCGTTTCTTGGGCTTGGCCGGCTCGTCTCCGCTGGGCGGAGACTGATTCGCCTCGGCCGCGGCGGGCGTGGCGCCGCCTTCGGGCGCCGGGGCGGCCACTTGCGTGGGCATAACGGGTAGCGGCCTGGGTGGACGCTTTGCCGCTGCCGGGCGCGCTCTGGGCCTCTCCACCGTCTTCGGTTCGGCTCTTTCGGTTGCCGCGCCCGAGTTGGGCGTCGCGTCGCCCGGCGTGCCGCCGGCAGCCGCTCCGCCGCTGCCCGCTTGCGCCGGCTTGTGGCGCCTCCGTCCGCCGCGCGAACCGCGGCGTGTGCGCTTCTTCGGCCTGGGCGGGCCCTGATCGGCTGTGCCTGCGCCACCGGGCTCGCCAGCGACAGCATCTCCCGTTGCCTCGGTCTTTGCCGCTGCGACAGGTGTCTTGACCTTGACCGCGACTACTGCTGCCTGGGGTTTCTCAACGGCTACCGGCGGCTCCGTCGTGGCCCTGACTTCCGGCGTTTCGACCTCTACGGCGGCTGCCGGCTCGGCCGGCGCCTTGGCGGATGCCTTCTTCGCCGGCGCCCTGGTCGGGCGCTCGGCCATGCTTTCGGCCGTCAGCGGCTTGTCTTCCTCCCGCCCGGGCTCGATCAGACTGGCGTAGGCACCGCCAGTGAGCGAGCGCTCGATTCGCGCCTTCACCTTCTTGCCGACGAGAGTCGCCGAATCGGGCACGTTCACTTCGTAATCGCCGACCTTGCCGACCGCGGCCTGGCTGTCGAAGAGCCCGACCTCAACCAGTGTCAGCTCCATCTCGGCGCCCTCCTCGACGGGCGTCGTCGGTCTCATATCCTCTACGGCTCCTTCGGCGAGCACGACGAAGTGATCGAGCGCCTCGCTCTCGACCAGCTCGAGGAAGAAGCGGCGCTTGCAGCGCTCCTCGATCTCCTCGAGGCGGGACGCGCCGGGGCCGATCAGCAGGCTTGCCACCTTCGCGTTCACCTCGATGCGGAAGGCCTTGCTGCGCGAGCCGAGCGCAAGCTGACGCAGGCGCCGCTCGAGATCGATGGCGGACGAGCCCTCCGAGTAGACGATGCCGTCACCGTCGCAGACGGGGCAGCGCTTGGTCAGGATCTCGCGCGGGCCGTCGGTGACGTTCTGGCGCGTCATCTCCACCAGCCCGAGCGGTGAGATCTCGACCACGTAGGTCTTGGTGCGGTCGCGCTCGAGCTCGTTGCGCAGGGCTTCCTCGACCGCCGCGCGATTCTTCGGGTTGGCCATGTCGATGAAGTCGATGACGATGATGCCGCCGACGTCGCGCAGGCGAAGCTGGCGCACGACCTCCTTGACGGCTTCGAGGTTGTTCTTGGTGATCGTGTCCTCGAGGTGCGCCGAAGAGGAGCGGGAGCGCGAGCCGACGAAGCGGCCCGTGTTGACGTCGATCACGGTGAAGGCCTCGGCGTAGTCGAAGACGAGGTAGCCGCCCGAGGGCAGGTCGACACGCCTGGAGAGCGTCGAGCGGATCTCGGCGTCCACGCCGTGGGCTTCGAACAGCGGGGTGCGCTCCTTGTAGCGAACGACTCGCTCGACCATGTGCGGCGAGGTCTTCTTCAGATAACCGACGATGCGCTTGTAGGTGCGCTCGTGGTCGACCAGCGCCCGCTCGAAGTCGCCGGTGAACAGGTCGCGGGTTACGCGCAGCGGCAGCTCGGCCTCCTGGTAGACGAGCGCCGGCGCCTTGACACGCTTGGCCCGATCCTCGATCGACTTCCAGAGCCGTTCGAGAAAGACCAGGTCGCGCTCGATGTCCTCGGCCGAGGCACCCTCGGCGGCGGTGCGAACGATCACGCCGCCCTTCTTCCTATCGAGCGCCTTGACGATCTCGCGCAGGCGGGTGCGCTCCTCGTCGGGCAGGCGCCTGGAAACGCCCAGCCCCTCGCCCTGGGGAACGAAGACGACGAAGCGGCCGGGCAACGAGATGTCCGTCGTCAGGCGGGCGCCCTTGGTCTTCATCGGATCCTTGACGGCCTGGACGAGGATCTCCTGGCCGCGCTTGACGAGCTCCTGGATCTTGCGGCCCTGGCCACGACCCTCGAGCTCGGGAACGATGATCTCGTCCACGTAGAGAAAGCCGTTCTTCTCCAGCCCGATCTCGACGAAGGCGGCTTCCATTCCGGGCAGAACATTGTCGACCGCGCCTTTGTAGACGTTGCCCGCGATCGAGTAGCGCTCGGGGCGCTCGAGGTAAACCTCGGCGACCCTCTCGTCCTCGAGCACGGCGACGCGGCGCTCGCCGGCGTCTACCGAGACGAGTAGCTCTCGCTTGGCGGCCGGTAGGGGCGCCCGTCGCGGTACGCTGCGCCGGCGACCGCTGCGGTCATGACGTTGCGATGCTCGCCGCTCGGCCGCCTGTGACTTGGTTGCAGGCTCGGCCTTTTTCGCCTCGGGCTTCTGATCGGGGCGGGCCTCGGACGCGGGCCTCTTGCGGCCGCGGCCTCCGCGACTACCGCGGCGGCGACGGGGATGTTGGGCTCCCGCTTGCGCGGGAGGTTTGTGTTCAACTGGTTTCTGAGGAGCTTCCGCCGGGGGGGCGGAAACCTCTTTCTTCTCTGGAGCTTGTTCCGTGTTGCGTCTGAACCAACGAGGCAAGGGAAACCTTCTCTCTCAAATGAGTGCGCGCGAGCGGCACCCAGAAAGCGGGCGCGCGGATCGCGCTGCACGGAGGAATGAAAAATGACATCTCCTCCATAAGGCTACCAGGGTTCGCTGCTGCCTCCCTGCGGCTCGCCTCCGAAGAACGACCCGCGTGACATTACGCCGTCCGAAAGCGAACCTAGGATCAATCGGGAAGTGGCTGCCAGCGCAGAAACAGCGAAACCGCTCGGCTCTAACTCGGCTCTGGCACGACCTGCTATTGACGGACGGTGGATCCGATGAAAGCGGAGCGATCCAGAGAAGACGTTCGCGAGCTGCTCGAGATCGAAGAAGCCGATGCCTGGTTCGAGTATCTCTGCGCGACGCGCGAAGCCCCCGCGTCGTGTTACGCGAACGTCGAACGTTGGGCCTGGTTGAGACTGCGCGGACGCCTGCGCTCGATCAAGGCCAGGCGGGCCGATCTCGTACCCGTCGCCTAGAAGCCTAGGAATCGGAAGGTTCGGTAGGGAGCGCCGCGAAGTAGCGTACCGCCGCGTCGCCAAGCGCCCGTGTGCCGGCGTAGGCAATTGAGCTCTGCAGCGCCCAGGCGGGAAGGAGCGTCTCGTGCCGAACGCGGCGGGCCAGCCGGCGCAAGCCCAGGCCGGCCGCCAGCACGGCGGCGATCTCAACTCCCCGTTTCGGCTCGAGCCGGTGATCGTGCGCGTAACCGAGACGGAGGATCAGGCGCGCCTGCTCGAGAAAGAGGGCCGGCATGTCGGCGGCCGGAACGAACGTCGCCGCGCCGATGGCGCCCGCGCGACGGGCCGAGTTCTGAATCAGCTCGTCGCAGACGCCGGGGCGCACGGCCGGGATGCGGGCAGCGAGTGCCGCCGCTCGTCCTTCGAGCCGCCGTGCAAGCAGCCTGCCGATCTCTTCCACGGGCACCGACTCGCCGCTTTCCAGCTCGATGACGCTCGTTGCGAGCACGCCAGGGAGCGGGCCCCTTTCTCCCCCGATGCGCACACAGATGATCGGGACTCGTGCCTTCTCGGCCGCTCTGAGCCGGCGCAGGTCATCGCTCTTCGGCCGAGCGGGCAGCAGATAGACGAGCGCCTCGGCCTGCTCGAAATCGTCGGCCTGTAGAACGCTGCCCGGCACGGCGGCTCGCGAAAGCTCGCGCAGCAACGCCGAGGCCGACCTGCGCGCCCCGGAGACGACGAGTGGGCCTCCCTCCTTGCTCTCGAGCTCGCGCTGCTCGGTCGCCAGCCCAAGCAGCGCATGCGGAGAGAGCGACGAGCGGCCGGCCACTGTCTACCTCGACCTCTGGCGCGAGCCAGTGCAGCGCATCTGAACACCGATCAGAACACCGAGCGCCGCCAGGTTGGCGATCAGCGATGAGCCGCCGACGCTCACCAGCGGCAGCGGAATACCGGTGATCGGCGCGATACCCATCGTCATGCCGACGTTGACGAAGACCTGAAAAACCATTGTGGCGACTATGCCACCGATGACCACCGCTCCGTAGCCGTCTTCGGCTCCCGCGAGCGCCCGCAAGCCGCGCCAGACGACGAACAGGTAGAGCGCCAGCAAGATCGAGGTGCCGACGAAGCCGTGCTCCTCGCCGATCGCGGCGAAAACGAAGTCGGTGGTGTTCGCGGGTAGGAAGCCGAGCATGGTCTGCGTGGAGCCCGTCGTTCCGCGCCCGTGCAGGCCGCCGGCACCCAGTGCGACCTTCGACTGCGCGACGTTGTAGGTCGCGCGGCTCGGATCGAAACTGGGATGGATGAAGCCGGTGAGGCGCTGAACCTGGTAGGGCCTGAGCACCTGAACGCCGAGCGCGGGCAGGGCCCAGATCACGAGCACGGCGCCGACCAGGGTCGCCGCTATCAGCGTTCCGAGGTGCAGCCAGCGAGTGCCCGCAATTAAGAGCACGGCGGCGGTGACGGCCGCGTAGACGAGCGCGGTGCCGAAGTCCGGCTGGATGAACACGAGCGCGGTCGGAATCGCAACCAGAATCAGCACCCCGAACACCGTGCTTCGATCGCGCAGTGCGCGACCTCGATCGGCGAGGAAGCCGGCCAGAGCCAACACAACGAGGACCTTGGCGAACTCGGAGGGTTGGAACTGGAAGGAGCCGATCTGCAGCCAGCGCCTGGAGCCGCGCTTGGCAACGCCGAGCAGCGGGACGAGAAGCAGCATCAGGATGGCCAGCAGGTAGAGCGCGCGCCAGTAGCGGCGGTAGAGATCGGGATGGAGCGCGGCCGCGATGACAAACAACACCGCGCCCACGGCGGTGTAGAGCTCCTGCTTGGCGAGGTAGTAATGGGGTTGACCGGCGACCTCGTGGGCGGTGACGCCCGCGATGGCCCAGAGACCGTAGCCGACGAGGGCGGCTATCCCGAGCACGAGCAGCCAGTCGACCTGGCGCAGGACGAACGCAAGCGGAAGCTCACGCTTGCTGGCCAGCGGGGAACCCAGTGGTTTTGCGCTCTCGAGCATCAGTCCGAATGAGTCGCCGACGTATACGTGCCTTTTTTGTGGAAGAACTGCTGGAAGACCTCGAGCGCGGCCGGCGCGGCCGAGGTGCCGCCGTGGCCGCCGTTCTCGATCACTGCGCAGACGACCAGCGACGGCTTGTCGACCGGCCCGTAACCGCACCACCAGGCCTGGTTGAAGTTCGCCCCGTACTCGGACAGATACTTCTCTGCCGTTCCGGTCTTGCCGGCGATCTGAACCGGGAAGTTGCTGAAGACCGGCGCCGAGGTACCGACGTTGGTGTCGTGAGTCGCCATGAAGAGGCCGCTACGAATGATGTTCAGCTTCTGGCTGAAGTCGGAGCCCGGGGCGATCATCTTGGGCGCCGCCGAGATACCGAGCTTGACCACGGTCTTGTCGCGCTCGACCGACTCGAGCAGGTGCGGGCGGACGAGCTTGCCGGTGGCGATGCCCGCGTAGAGGCGCGCCATCTGAAGGGGGGTCACCTGGAGGTCCTTCTGGCCGATGGAGAGGTTGATCGAGTCGCCGGGCTTCCAGGTCTTGCCCGCTGCGGTCTTGTAGTGGTTGCGCTGCCACTTCTTGGTCGGCACCAGGCCGGCGTAGTCTCCGATCTCGATCCCTGTGTGCTGACCGAGGCCGAAACTCTTCGCCATCTCCTGGATCGGCTCGCCGTAACCCTTCGGCAGGCCCCAGATGCGCAGGCCGAGTTGATAGAAGTACGTGTCGCAGGAGAGCGCCAGCGCCGTCGGCAGGTTGATCCAGCTGTTCGCGTTCGGGTCCCAGTTCTTGAAGGTCGAACCGTGGTTTTTCAGCTCCCCGGTGCAGTGCAGGTTCTGCTCGGGATTGAGCACGCCGGCCTGCATGGCGGCGAGCGCCGTTATCGGCTTGAAGGTCGAGCCGGGCGGATAGAGGCCGCTCGTGGCGCGGTTGATCGCCGGATAGTTGTGGGCGACCTTGGTCGAGTCCGTCAGCCCCCAGCGCGCGAGCTTGTGGTTCGTAACGTGGCCGGAATAGACCGCGGGCGGGTAGGTCGGGTTGGAGGCCATCGCCAGGATCGAGCCGTCGTTCGGGTCGAGTGCGACGATCGCGCCGCCGTTTGCGTTCCAGCAACCGCTGCAACCCGAGTTGCGTGCCGTCTGGATGCCGTTCGTCAGCGCCTTCTGAGCCACCGACTGCAGAGCGGCGTTGAGCGTCAGGCGCACCGTGTAGCCGGGCTGCGGCTCGGGGTTGACGATCAGCGCGCTCTGTGGACGACCCTGCGAGTCGATGCGCTGCGAAGCCACGCCCGGCGTTCCGCGCAGGTATTGATCGAAGGCCGCCTCGGCTCCGCTCTGTCCGATCAGGTCGCCGGACTCGATCAAGCCCGTCGTGTCGTTATTGATCTCAGCCTGGGTGGCCGAGCCGACGTAGCCGAGCGTCTGGGCCGCGAGCCAGCCTTTCGGATAGTCGCGAACGTAGCGCGAAGCGACTTCGACGCCGGGAAACTCATCGGACCGCTCGAGGATGTAATCCCTCTGCCAGGGGCTGATGTCTGCCTTGGCAATAACCGGATTGAGCGGATCGATCCTTCTCTTGTCGACCTCGCGATAGAGGCGGCGCGGCTTGATCTTCAGGACCTGGGCCAACTTCTTGAGCACCGCGTGGCGAGTCGGCCGGTCGCCTCTGGCGGGCAGCTCCGCGTACCACACCTGAACCTCGTACGTGAGCCGGTTCGTCACCAGAACCGTTCCGTTTCTGTCGATGATCGAGCCGCGCGGCGCCTGCAGGCGGACTGTTCTGACTTGGTTGTTCTCGGCGATGCGCAGGTACTCGTTGCCCGAGATGATCTGAAGCGCCCAGAGCCGGACGATCAGGGTCACGAACAGGGCGATGGCGATCGCACCGAGGATTCCGGCGCGCAGAATCGTCTGCTGGTTCACATGCCAGGGTGTGTGCGCGCGGGGATCGCCGGGGACGAAAGAGCCTAGAGTGTCCGGCTTCTTAGGCAAGCACTCTCACCTCGGCGCCGCCCAGCTGATCGCTCTGCGGCTTGCCGACCACCCAACGACAGAAGATGTAGACGGGAGCGGTCAAGATCAGGTTGAGCACGAGCTCCCCGGGAAGAGCTCCCAGGACGAGCTTCCCGAACGGGGCCGTCTCGCCGAGCAGGAAGCGAACGGCCAGTCCCCCCAGCCCGTAGAGAACGGTGATCACGGCAACCGAGAGGAAGGGCGCATGGGCCCGGTCGCGTCCTGTCGTCTCGCCATAGCGACCGGTCCAGAAACCGGCGAGCGTGAGAAGCAGCGAGGTGAGGCCGAGCTGGCCGTAGGTTGCGACGTCGTAGCAAAGGCCGGCTGCAAATCCGGCGCCGGCGCCGAAGACCGAGCCGCGCAGGAGCGCGAGCGAGACGACGATGACGAGCAGCAGGCCGGCGCTGCCGTACCCGAGCGAGATGCCGTCGAACCAGCTGCCCTGCAGGATCGCCGCGAAGAAGACGATCACAGCCGTCTTGAGAACGAGCCTCACGGACCACCTACCTGCCTGTTCTTCGAGATCAGCACGATCACGGCCTCCAGCGAGGAGAAGTCAACGCTCGGCTCAACCTGAATCTCGATGTCCGGATCGACGTCGCTCTGGCTGAAGCTGGTGATCCGCCCGATCGAGATCCCGTTCGGATAGAGGGAGGAGAGATCGGGCCTGCGCCCGCCCGAGGTGATGATCGAGTCGCCCTTGTAGACCCGCTTGTCGATCTTGACGCCGTCGAGTATCAGCACGTCGCTGCCGGTCGTCTGGTGGCGGACGATTCCCTCGGCGCCGGTGCGCAGATCGAGGGCCGAGGCGGCGAAGCCCGGGTCGCTCACCAACGTCACCTTCGAGGTCGTCGGGCCAACCTGCGAAATGCGCCCGACCAACCCGTCACCAATGACAACGGGGTCGTCGACCCTGATATCGCGATTCTGCCCGGCGGCGATCACGACCGTCTGCTCGAAAGCGCCCGTGGCCGGGGTCATCACCTCGACGTTCACTTTCGAGTAGTCCTGCGGGAAGCGGGACGAGTGCTCGTATTTGAGCAACGCCTCCAGCTTCGTATCCTCGGCTTCGGCATTCTTCTGCCGCGCGCGCTGCTGACGCAGACTCTCGAGCTCCTGGTGCATCTTCTTGTTCTCGTCCTTGGCCCTGAGCATGCCGTGGAACCAGCCGTAGGCGTCCTCGAAAGGCTGAGCGATGCGATCGGCAACCACCTGGAAGGGCTTCGTAACCGTGCTTGCGTAACCCTGGAAGCGATGCAGCGGGCCGTGAGAGGATTCGCGGAAGGAGATGGTCAAGAGGATCAGTGAGAGCAGCACAAGCACAACGACGACGATTCGACGCCGAACGTTCTTTCGATCCCGAGCTAAGGATGAAGAGGCGGACGCTCGCCGCTCCGCCGAGCCCAGGACCCCGAACCGTGGTGTGCGGTTACGAGGCACGTAGCGAGCCATTTTAGAGAGCGGAGCAAACCTAGGCGCCGATCACACGGTCGCGGGCGCCGAAATCGCGCGATCGGTCAGCGCTTGCTGTTTTTCCGCCGCGAGCGTTCGCTGCGGTGAATCACGTCGAACTCCTCCAGGCTCTTGCCCGATCCGACCGCGACGCAGGTGAGCGGAGACTCGGCAACCTGAACGGGCATGTGCGTCTCGTGCCTGAGCCGTTCGTCGATCCCCGTGAGGAGCGCGCCGCCACCGGCCAGGACGATGCCCCTGTCCATGATGTCGGCCGCCAGCTCGGGCGGCGTGCGATCGAGGGTGGCCCGAATCGCATCGATGATCTGGACGACCACCTCGTCGAGCGCCTGGCGAACCTCCTCCGAGGAGATGACGACCGTTTTCGGCAGGCCGGTGAGCATGTCACGCCCGCGCACCTCGGCCTGAACTTCCTCGCGCATCGGATAGGCCGAGCCGACCTCGAGCTTGAGCTCCTCGGCGGTCTGATGCCCGATCAGGAGCTTGAACTCGCGCTTGAGGTAGTTGACGATCGCGTCGTCCATCTCGTCGCCGCCCAGGCGAAGGCTCTGCGAGACGACGATCCCGCCCAGCGAGATGATCGCCACCTCGCTGGTGCCGCCGCCGATGTCCACGATCATATTCCCGGCCGGTTCGCCGACCGGCAGCCCGGCCCCGATCGCGGCCGCCATCGGCTCCTCGATCAGGTAGGCCCGGCGCGCACCGGCGGTGAGCGTCGCTTCCTCTACGGCGCGCTTCTCGACACCGGTCACACCGCTCGGCACGCAAACGACAACGCGCGGATGAGCGAAGCGATTCTGGTGCACCTTCTGGATAAAGTGGCGCAGCATCGTCTCGGTGACGTCGAAATCGGCAATCACGCCGTCTTTGAGCGGACGGATGGCCGAGATCGTTCCTGGAGTACGACCGAGCATGCGCTTGGCCTCGACGCCGACCGCGTGCACCTCGCCCGTGCGCTGGTCGATCGCGACCACCGACGGCTCGGAAAGGACGATGCCGCGGCCCCGCACGTATACGAGCGTATTAGCCGTCCCCAGGTCGACGGCCATGTCGCGGCCCCCAAAGCCGCCAATCGAGCTGAAGATGCCCATCGCGGTGGCCGAGTCTAGCTGTTTTCCCTGCTGTCCGGCACCGGGACGTGGTCGGTAAGGACGTTCGACGGTCGCCTCGGCCGCCGCTAGCCGAGCCCGTAAAGGCCCGGATAACGCCGCGCGAGGATGCTCACGAGCAGCGCAGCCGGAAGACCGACGACGTTCAGGTAGTCGCCATCGATACGCGCGACATGGCGCGCGCCAAGGCCCTGAACGGCGTAAGCGCCGGCCCGCCCGCGCCACTCGTCGGTGACCAGATAGGCGTCGATCTCTCCCGCGCTGAGCTCGCGAAAGGTCACGCGGGTGATCTCGTGCTCTAGCTCTTCCCAGCCCGGGCCGATCAGGCAGAGGCCGGAGACCACCTCGTGCGTTCGCCCCGACAGGCGGGTCAGCATGGCCCGAGCCTCGCCCACGTCGGCCGGCTTGCCGAAGACCCGCTCGTCCAGCAGAACCGCCGTGTCAACACCCAGCAGGGGACGATCTGCAGCCTCTCCGACTAGCGAGCTCGCCTTTCCGAGCGCGTGCCTGCGCACCAGCTCGATCGGATCGGCTCCGGGCGCATCCTTCTCGTCGTAGCGCGGGCGCGCGACATCGAACGGAATCCCCAACTGGCCGAGAATTGCGCGCCGCTGCGGCGAGGTCGAGGCCAACAGCAACGGTGTGGGCGCGCTGCCGCTCACAGCTTCCGCGCGACCCAGATCTCCTCCGCCGGCCAACTATGGGCCCATTCGGGACTGACGAAGTCCCAGAGGGGATTGGCGGCCGCTCCCTCGGGGGCGTAAAGCTCGACCAGGCGCTCGATCGCGAAGCCGTTCCCATGCAGCAGATCGACCCAGTGACCGTGAGAAAGCTGGAACTCGGTTCCCTCACCCTCGTCGTCCACCCAGTCGATGCGGTACAGACCTGGTTGCGGCCGCTCGAGCCTCTCTTGAACGACTCCCTTCGCATCACTACAGAGCACGAGCAGGGTCGAGTTGCGCAGAAAGACAAGCAGGCCGCCCGGCCGAAGCAATCTTTTCGCCTCAGGCACCCACTTGTAGGGATCGCACCAGGTGCTGGCGCCGTATTCGGAGACCGCGAGATCGAAGGAGCCGTCGGGAAGCTCTACATCCTCGGCGTTCGCCTCGATGAGCGGAAACTCGAGCTCGAACTCGCGCTGAAAACCGCGCGCCCGCTCGAGCTGATCGGGATTCACGTCGACGCCCACCACGCGCGCGCCCCGCCTGGCCAACCAGGACGAGAAGTAGGCCGTTCCACAACCGAGCTCGATCGCGTCGGTCTCGTACAGCCCGGGCAGCACGTTGACGTCGTTCTCGGGCACGCGGAAAATGCCCCAGCAGATGTCGTCCGTCGCCCACTGGGCGCGTCCCCACTCCTCCTGGTCGCGGCCGTAGACCGACCATAGAGCCCGGTTGTGCGCAGCGTAATCGGGCAGTTCAGACGGTTTCATTGTCTGAAAACCAAAGCGCTAGCTCTCGCGCCGCCGACTCAAGCGAGTCGGAGCCGTGCACGAGGTTGTCGGGCATCGAGAGCCCGAGGTCGCCGCGAATCGTTCCCGGTGCCGCCTGCGCCGGATCGGTCGCGCCCATGGTCGTGCGCACAACCGTCACCGCCGACTCGCCCTCGACCACCAGGGCAAGCGTTGGGCCGGAGGTGATGAAGGAGACCAGCCCGGCGAAGAAGTCCTTGCCACGATGCTCGGCGTAGTGAGCGTCGGCCAGCTTCTCGTCGACCTGAACCAGCTTGGCGCCGCGTAGCACCAGGCCCCTGCGCTCGAGGCGCTGGGTGATCTCGCCGCAAAGGCCACGCCTGACCGCGTCAGGCTTGACGAGCACGAGTGTGCGCTCAACAGCCATCAGTCGCAAGTCTAGTTAAGCGACCTAAAGGGGAGCTCAGGTTGCAGCAGTTTCACCCGGTCGGGTGAGAGATCGGGCCCGGGCTCATAGCCCAAGTGGGTGGGACGAACGACCGATCAGTGTGAGCGGCGCAGATGCGGCGGCCGCTCCCAGGTGTCCTCGGCGGCGATCGTTTCCTGCGGCGCGACCGGAGACTCGCAGTAGGGACAGATCTGCCAGAGCGGCTCGAGCGGCGCCTTGCAGCGCGCGCAGGGTTGCTTGAGGCGCGTGGTGCAGACGGGACAGACGAGATAGTTGGAGTCGATATCGACCTGGCACACCGGGCAGCGAGTCACGCGCTTGCCGAGACGCGCCTCCATCTCCTTTATCTCGAGCTCGCGCTCGTGCACCTCGTCCAGATACTCGGGCGGACGGAAAAGCATGTAGATGATCGCGCCGAAGAACGGAAAGAGCAGCGCGAGCGCCGTGGAGGTGCCGATCAGCCACGGGTCCTCGATGCGGCGGCGAGCATCCTTGTTGACCCAGTACGCGACCGCGAGCCAGAAGACGGCCAGGAAGAAGAAGGACAGATTCTTGATCACGTCCCACAGGTTCGAGCTGAAGAAGCTACTCAGCGAGGCTGAGTACGGGGCGAGAAGTGAGTTCGTCATATGAGCAGTTTGCCTACCAGGTATCCGACTCCGAAAGCACTACCGAGAACAACGGCGACAACGAGCAGCAACACGACAAACGCTGTGAAACCATGGCTTGCGTTCTTCATTACCCCACAGCTTCCTCTATAGACGCAAGATCGGCAAGAAGGTAGAGCGAGCCGGTAACGAGAAGGCAGCCGTCAGGCGCCGTCAGCTTGCGTCCCCGGGCGAGAGCTTGCGCGGGATCTTCGACCGCCTCGATCTGCTCGAACAGGCCCTCGGCGCGAGCCGCCAGCTCGGCTGCGGGAAGCGCTCGCGGGCTGGAGGATTTCGTCGCCACGAGGGTGCTCGCAAACGGCGCGAGAGCCTCGAGCATGGAGTCAACGTCCTTATCGGCGAGGATCGAGCAGAGGAGCGTCCAGCGGGCGCGCGGCAGCCGCTCCACAAGCCAGGCGACGCCGGCCGGATTGTGAGCGCCGTCCCAGAGCTCGCGCTCACTGCGCCACTCGAATCGACCGGGAGTCTTCGCCTCGATCGTCTCGGCCCCGATCGCGCGACCGAGCAACTCTTCGACCGCGGCTGGGGGAAGCTCTTCCTGCGCTGCGACCGAGACCGACGAGGCGCCGGCCTCGCGCGCCAGTGCTTCCCACTCCCCCTCGCCCAGCACGACCTTGGCGCCGGGCACGATCACGGCCAGTTTCTCGCGGGCGATCTCCTCGCGCGTCGAGCCGAGCCAGCGAGTGTGCTCGAGCGCCACGTTGGTGAGCACGACTACCTCGCTCGCAATCACGTTGGTCGCGTCATAGCGGCCACCGAGACCGGCTTCGACCGCGGCCACCTCGACAGCGGCGGCGGCGAACTCCGCGAAGGCGGCCGCCGTGATCACCTCGAACTGCGTGGCCTGCAGGCTCTCCGCGGCGGCGCGAATGCGCGCGAGCGCCCGCTCGAGATCGGCCTCGACGCCGTTCAAGCTGATCCGCTCGGCCCAGCCGCGCACGTGCGGCGAGATCGTCGCGCCGCTCGACACCCCTTCGCTAGCGAGCAGGGCTTCGATTCGTTTCGTCGTCGTTGTCTTGCCGTTCGTACCGACTACGTGGATCGAGCGGAAAGCGCGCTCTGGATGACCGAGCTCGCCGAGCAGCTCCTTCATCGTCTCCAGGCCGAACTGCTCGGGCCAGGGGCTGAGCGAGCTCAGCCAGACCGTATTCGAGCCCGGGCGCCGGTCAGCCGCAGAGGGCATCGAGCTCACGCCTGTAACGGGCAAGCTTCTCGCGCTCGGCGTCGACGACCTCGGGCCGCGCGCGCCCGACGAAATTCTGGTTCGAGAGCATCTTCTCGCAACGGGCGACCTCGGAGTTCAGGCGCCCGGTCTCGGCCTCGACGCTCACCGCCTCGATCTTCATCCGCTCGGGCCTGACGACCGCCTGGAAGATGCGCTCCTCGTCGTCTGTTAGATGCACGCGGAGTCCGCTGCGGCGGAAGATCGCGGCGGCGTCCTGAACCCGCTCGAGCGCGTTCGCGTCGGCCGCGAAGGCGCCGTCGGCAGTGGGCCAGGGCGAGACGATCAGGCGGGCCTTGCGATCCGCCAGATTCGACCAGATCTCCTCGGTCACGTGCGGCATGACCGGGTGCAGGAGCGCGAGCAGGCGCTCGAGCGCCGCCAGCGCTGTCGAGCGGGCATCCTCGTCTTCGTCATACAGGCGCGGCTTGATCGACTCGGCGTACCAGTCGCAGAACTCGTCGAAGGTCAGGTGGTAGAGCCGCGTCACGACCCCTGCATAGTCGAAGGCCGCGAAACACTCCTCGATCTCGGCCCGAGTCACCTCGAGCCGCGCCAGGATCCAGCGCTCGGTGACTTCAGTGGGACGCACGGCGGGCGCCGCGTCGCCGACGTTGGCGAGGATCAGGCGGGAGACGTTCCAGAGCTTGTTGGCGAGCTTGCGTCCCTCCTCGACGGCGCCGTAGGAGAAGCGCACGTCCTGGGTGGAGGACATCTTGAGTAGCCCGTAGCGGACGGCGTCGGCGCCGTACTCGCCGATCACCTCGAGCGGATCGATACCGGTGCCGAGGCTCTTGGACATGCGCCGACCGTCGGTGGCCAGCACGGTCGAGTGAATGACCACGTCGCGGAAGGGCACGTCGCCGAGCAACTCCAGCCCAGCGAAGATCATCCGGTTCTCCCAGAGGCGGATGATCTCGCGCGCGGTGGTCTGCAGGTTGCCCGGGTAGAAGGCGCGCAGATCGTCTGTGTCGTCGGGCCAGCCGAGCGTGGCAAACGGCCACAGCGCCGAAGAGAACCAAGTGTCGAGCACGTCCTCGCTGCGGGTCAGTTCCTTCGAGCCGCACTCGACGCAAGCGACGGGTTCCGTCTCCTCGACCGTCAGGTGGCCGTCGGGGCACTCCCAGATCGGTAGTTGATGACCCCACCACAGCTGGCGCGAGATACACCAGTCGGGCGCCTCCTCGAGCGACTCGATCGCGAAGCGGTGTTGCGACTCGGGATGGAAGAGAACGCGCTTTTCGCGCAGCGCCGCGAGCGCCGGCTTCTTTAGCTCCTCCATCGAGCACCACCACTGCAGCGAGACACGCGGCTCGATCCGCGTTTCACAACGCTCGCAGAGGGCGACGGCGTGGCGGAAGGGCTCGCGCGAGACGAGCAGGTCGCGCTCCTCGCACCAGGCCAGGATGCGCTCTGTCGCCTCATCCTGGGTCAGGCCGGCAAGACCTGGCACCTCGTCGTTCATGCGCCCGTCGGGGCCGATCACGCTCGGCTCGCCCAGCCCGTGAGCGCGCCCGATCTCGAAGTCGACGGGGTCGTGCGCGGGGGTGATCTTGAGCGCGCCGGTACCGAACTCGGGGTCGACGTGCTCGTCGGCGATCACCGGTATGCGGCGCTCGACGAAGGGCACGATCACCTCCTTGCCGACGAGATCCTGGTAGCGCTCGTCGCCGGGGTGCACCGCGAGCGCGACGTCGGCCGGGATCGTGGCCGGGCGCACGGTCGCAATGGCGACATAGCCGTCACCCTCGGCGAGCGGGTAGCGGACGGTGACCAGCTCGTCGTCGGCGTCGACGTGCACCAGCTCGAGGTCGGAAAGTGAGGTGCGGTGGAAGGGACACCAGTTGATGATCCGGTTGTCGCGGTAGATCCAGCCCTTGCGGTAGAGATGGACGAAGAAGCGCAGTACCGCCTTCGTGTAGCCCTCGTCCATGGTGAAGCGCTCGCGCCGGTAGTCGAGCGAGGCGCCGATGCGCCGGAACTGATTCATGATCTTGCCGCCGTACTCGTGCAGCCATTCCCAGACGCGCGCCTCGAAGGCTTCTCGCCCCAGCTCCTGGCGCGTCTTGCCCTTCGTCGCGAGGTACTTCTCGACCGCGTTCTGGGTCGAGATGCCCGCGTGGTCGTAGCCGGGCTGGAAGAGCACATTGAAGCCCTGCATGCGCTTCATGCGCACGATCGAGTCGCCGAGAGCCAGCTGAAGGGCGTGGCCGATGTGCAGCTCGCCGGTGACGTTCGGCGGCGGATGGGCATCGACGAAAGCCGGGCGCGAGAGATCGGGGTCGGCGTTGTAGAGACCCTCCTCTTCCCAGGTCTTCTGCCAGCGCTCCTCGACGCCTGCGGGCTTGTAGAGCGGCTCCATGAAGATGGATTCTACGGAGGGCGCGAGGTGGACCGGTCGGCTGGGTGATTGGTGGGGCACCGAGTTACTCGCCCTCCACCGAGCCACCCGCCCGCGGGGTCGTTTGAAGATACCGTCTCGAAACGGAAAGCGACGGCCTTCTCCGCGCCGATTCTGTGTCGAATCCGAGGCGGGGCGAACGCTCACTCGGCGCGGAATATGCATCATTCTTTCCTACGCCGGACGACAGTCCTCGGGTGTGCGCGGTCGTCGTCGCGGAGAAAAGCTGCTAGAAACCGAGCGAGGACGCCAGATGCACTACCTGCACCTCAGCCAGATCGTTCCCTGTGCCCTGCGTGACCGCGGCGGTGAGCGGCTCGGGCGCGTGACCGACCTGATCGTGCGCCTGAACGGCGACGACTTCCCGCCGCTCTCGGGCGCGCTCGCCGAGGTGGCCGGGCGACCGGTCTTCGTCCCCGCCGCCGAGATCGAATCGATCGGCGGGACGGAAATCGTACTTCGCTCGAGTCGCCTTGATCTCGGTCACTTCCGCCGCCACGAACAGGAGATCCTGCTGCGCAAAGATGTGCTCGACCGACAGCTGATCAATGTCGACGGCGCCCGCCTCGTGCGGGCGAACGAGATCGAGCTGGCGCAGGTCGAGGGCAGCTACCGGCTGGCCGGCATCGATGTGAGCATCCGCGCCTTCTTGCGCCGGCTGCTGCCGAGGCGACTCGGGCGCCGCATCGAGAGCCGCGCGATTCTCGACTGGCGCGACGTGGAGCCGTTCACCGGCCACGTGCCCACGCTGCGCCTGCGCGTTCCGCACCCGAAGCTGGAGCGGCTACATCCGGCACAGCTCGCCGATCTGGTCGAGGACGCCTCCAGCGGCGAGGCCGAAGAGATCATCAGCGCCGTACATCGCGATCCCGCCCGCGAGGCCGGCCTCTTCCAGCAGCTCGACTCGCATCACCGACGCCAGTTCGCCGAGGCGCGCTCCGACCAGGAGCTGGCACGGATCGTCGCGCGAATGGCAGCCGACAACGCCGCCGGGTTCGTACGCGAACTACCCGAGAAGCGGCGCGAGGCGGTACTGGCGTCGCTCCCGAAGGCCAAGCGCGAGAATGTCGAAGAGCTACTCGGTTACGGCGCCACGCGCGCCGGCGGACTGATGCTGACAGACCTGATCACCGTCGGCGAGGGTGCGCGTGTCGCCGACGCGATCGATGCCGTTCGCTCGAGCGGTACTCCCAGCGAACACTCAACCTGGGTTTACCTGCTCGATGCCGAGAAGCGCCTCGAGTCGGCGATTCCGCTCGCCGACCTGCTGCGCATGGCGCCGCAGCTCCCGCTCGTGCAGACGGTCAGTTTCACTCCACCTGCCGTGGGAGTGCAAACCGGCCTTGGAGAGCTGGCCCGGCTGATGACCGACTTCAACCTGACGCTGGTGCCGGTCGTCGACGAGGAGCTGCACCTGCTCGGCGCCGTCTCCGCAGACGACGTCCTCGACGTCATGCTCCCGCGCGGCTGGCGGCGGCGCGTCCACGTCTTCACGGCCGATTGAGCCGTCGGCAACCGCTATGAGCGACGCGAAGAAGGCCCAAACAAACGCCGCCGAAGCCTCCGAGGCGAAGAGGCCGCCCGAAAGGCCGATGCGGCCCGCCCGGCATCGCTTCGGCAAGCGTGCCTGGTTCGCCTCCGTCGCGGGCGTACTCGCCTTTCTCGGTCCAGGGCTGATTTCGGCCAACGCCGGTAACGAGGCCGGCTCGATCGCCACTTACGCCTCGGTGGGCGCTCGCTACGGCTACGACCTGCTCTGGCTGATGGTCTTGATCACCGTCGCTCTGATCCTGGTACAAGAGATGGCGGCGCGGACCGGAGTCGTGAGCGGGAAGGGCCTGGCCGAGCTGATCCGTGAGCATTACGGGGTGCGCTGGTCGGCGCTGGCGATGCTCACGGTGCTGCTCGCCAACTTGGCGATCACGATTTCGGAGTTTCTCGGCATCGGCGTCGCGTCCGAGCTGTTGGGCGTGCCGCGCTATGTGGCGGTCCCGCTCGCCGCGGCGCTGATCTGGCTGATCCTCGTGCGCGGCTCCTACCGCATCGCCGAGCGGATCTTCATCGCCTTCACGGTCATCTTCTTCGCCTATCCCGTCGCGGCGATCCTTGCTCACCCTCACTGGGGCGCGATCGTGCACCGCACCGTACTGCCGCACGTCCATTTCACATCGCAGTACGTGCTGCTGGTCGGCGCCTTGGTCGGCGCCACGATCACTCCCTTCATGCAGCTCTACCTGCAGTCAGCCGTCTCCGAAAGAGGAGTGCCGCCCGACGAGCTGCGGCGCGAGCGCTTCGACGTGGCGACGGGAGCGATCTTCGCCAATCTCATCGCTGCCTTCGCGATCATCGCCACTGCGGCGGCCCTGCACGAGCACGGCGTGACCAAGGTGGGCTCGGCCGCCGACGCGGCGAAAGCGCTGCAGCCGTTCGCGGGCCGCTTCGCCAAGGAGCTGTTCGCGGTCGGCCTGCTCGGCTCGAGCCTGCTCGCCGCAGCGATCCTGCCGGTGACGATCGCCTACGTGCTGACCGAGTCGTTCGGGATGGAGAAGGGAATCGGGCATCGCTTCCGCGAAGCGCCGGCCTTCGTAGCCACGATCACGATCCTGATCTCGGTCAGCGCTGCGGTCGCGCTGATTCCCAATCTCCCGGTCATCTCGTTCCTGGTCGGAATTCAGGACCTGAACGGGGTGCTGCTACCGATCACGCTCTTCTTTCTCTGGCGCATCTCGAGCAGCCGCGAGCTGATGGGCCGCTGGCGCAACGGGCGCCTCTTCAGCGCGCTGACGGCGCTGATCATCGTCGCGGTATCGGCGCTCTCGCTGCTGTTGATCGTGGTTGCGGTCGGGCGCGTGTTCGGGAGGTAGGGCTCACTTGGCGCAAGCGCGGGGCGATTCTCTCTATGCCCTCCCCCAAGCCACCCGCCCGCGGGGTCGTTCGAAGGTACCGTCCCGAAGCGCGAAGAAGTGCGCCTCGACGTAACAACTTCGTACCGATTCAGGAGCGTCGCGCCTGAGCGCTACGCCGACTCTTCGGTCAGCTCTTCTTCCTCGGTCTCGTCCGCTGCGACACCGCTTGTGACCAGGGTCGGGCGCTGGTTCTTGGAGATCGTCTCCTTGGTGATGACGCACTTGGAGACGTCCTTGCGTGAGGGCAGCTCGAACATCACGTCGAGCAGAGCCGCCTCGATGATCGAGCGCAGGCCGCGGGCGCCGGTCTCTCGCGCGAGCGCCTTGTCGGCGATCTCCCAGAGCGCGTCCTCGGTGAAGACGAGCTCGACCTCGTCGTAGCCGAAGAAACGCTGGTACTGCTTGACGAGCGCGTTCTTCGGGTCGGTCAGGATCTTGACCAGGTCTTCGCGCTTGAGCTGGTGCACGGCCGAGATGACCGGCAGGCGCCCGATGAACTCGGGAATGAGGCCGAAGTTGAGCAGATCCTCGGGCATCACGTTGACGAGCAGTTCCGAGCTCTCGCTGTCGTTCTTGGAACGAATCTCGGCGCCGAAGCCGACAGCGTTCTTGCCGATGCGGCGACCGATGATGTTGTCCAGGCCGGCGAAGGCGCCACCGCAAATGAAGAGGATGTTGGTGGTGTCGATGGAGAGGAACTCCTGGTGCGGGTGCTTGCGCCCGCCCTGAGGCGGCACCGAGGCCGTCGTGCCCTCGAGGATTTTGAGCAGCGCCTGCTGCACGCCTTCGCCCGAGACATCGCGCGTGATCGACGGGTTGTCGGCCTTGCGCGCAATCTTGTCGACCTCGTCGATGTAGATGATCCCGGTCTCGGCCTTCTTGATATCGAAGTCGGCCGCCTGGATCAGCTTGAGCAGAATGTTCTCGACATCCTCACCTACGTAGCCGGCCTCGGTAAGGGCGGTCGCATCGGCGATCGCGAACGGGACGTTGAGAATGCGCGCCAGCGTCTGGGCCAGCAGCGTCTTACCGCAACCGGTCGGGCCGAGCAGAAGGATGTTCGACTTCTGCAGCTCGACCTCGGACTCCTCGACGCCCATCTGGACGCGCTTGTAGTGGTTATACACCGCGACAGCCAGCGTCCGCTTCGATTCCTCCTGGCTTACGACATAGTCGTTGAGAACGCCGTAGATCTCCAGGGGCTTGGGCAGGTTCTCCAGATCGAGCTGGGCCGGGACGGCGAGCTCTTCGTCGATGATCTCGTTGCAGAGATCGATGCACTCGTCGCAGATGTAGACACCCGGGCCTGCGATGAGTTTCTTGACCTGCCTCTGCGATTTTCCGCAGAAGCTACAGAGAAGCTGCTCGTTGCCGTCACTTGCCCTGGCCACTTCTACTCCTTGTAGCTCGAAATTGTGGTTTCGGCTAGCTCCAACCGTCGTCGAGCGCAAATATCGACGGCGATGCTCACTAGCTCTCGCTCTTCTCCAGCGTGGGCGTGGAGGAGCGGTGCGCCAGCACGCGATCGATCAATCCGTACTCGAGCGCTTCTTGTGAGGTCATGAAGTAGTCGCGCTCCATGTCCTTGGCGACCTTCTCCACCTTCTGACCGGAGTGCCCGGAGAGGATCTCCTCGAGCCGGCGCTTGATGTTGATTATTTCGCGCGCCTGAATCTCGATGTCGGAGGCCTGCCCCTGGAAACCGCTCGAGACCTGATGGATGAGGATCTTCGAGTTCGGCAGCGCCGCTCGCTTGCCCTTCGTCCCCCCGGCCAGAAGCACCGCTCCCATCGACATCGCAGTACCTACGCAGGTCGTCTGCACGTCTGGCTTGATGAACTGCATGGTGTCGTAAATGGCGAGTCCGGCGTACACGGAGCCCCCGGGTGAGTTGACATAGATCGAAATATCCTTATCCGGGTCTTCGGACTCGAGGTGAATCAATTGAGCGATCACCAGGTTCGCGATCTGATCGTCGATCGGCGTGCCCAGGAAGATGATTCGTTCGTTGAGAAGTCGGGAGTAGATATCGAACGAACGCTCGCCGCGCGATGTCTGCTCGATGACCATTGGGATCAAAGGACTCATTGCGTCTCCTCACTTCCAGGGGTCCACAGTTTCGTAGCGGAGGTCGGCTTTTCCTTCCCCGGCGTCCAGATTTGCTCGCGAGCCTCAGCCTGAGCGAGCGGTATCGGCTTGACTTCCTCGCAAATGCGATCGAGGGCGGCACTCATGCGCATGTCCTCGCGCAGCTCTTCCTGCCGGCCCTGGCGCCAGATCTCGGCAACCAGCTCGTCGGCGTCCTCGCCGGCGGCGCCGGACTGCTCGCGCACCAGCTCTTCGATCTCGTTGTCCGAGATCTCGATCTTCAATTTGTCGGCGGCAACTTCGAGCACCAGCTCGCGCGCGATCGAGCGGCGAGCCTCGACCCGAACCTGCTCGACGAGCTGCCCCGCTTCCTGCCCGGTCAGCTGGAGGTAGAGGTCAAGATTCATGCCGCGACGCTCGAGCGAGCTGACTAGGTTGGCCAGGAGAAGCCGCGCCCGCTCCTCGACCAGCACCGGATGCACCTCGACGTTCGAAGCGTCGACCAGCGCATCCACGGCCGCCTCGCGGAAGGCGATGTCGCGCTCGGCGTCGACCTGGTCTTGCAGCCGCCGCTCGATGTCCGAGCGCAACTCGTCCAGAGTCTCGAACTCGCTTGCGGCGCGCGCCAGCTCGTCATCGAGCGGCGGCAGCTCCTTTTCCATGATCTCCTTCACGGTCACGGTGACGGCGCTCGAGCTGCCGTCGGTGAGCGAGAAGAGAATCTCGCGACTCTCGCCGGCCTCCGCCCCGATCAGTCCCTGCTCGAGCTCTGGAGTCAGCTTGCCTGCGCCCAGCTCGATGACCTGATCTCGGCTCTCCTCGTCCGGCCCGCTGACGAAGTCGACGAGCAGCGTGTCGCCCGCTTGCACCGGTCGCCCCTCGACCGGCGCAAGTTGCGCGACGCTCGAGCGCAGGACATCGAGCTCGTGCTCGACCAGACCTTCCGGTATCTCCGCCTCGGCCCTGCCGACCTCCAGCTTGCTCCAGTCGGCCAGCTCCGGTTGCGGCTGTAGGTTGAACTCGGCGCTGAAACTCCAATCTGCGTCGGTCGAGGCGGGCAGCTCGTAGTCGAACTTCGGCTCGGAGACCGGGCGCAGGCGCTTGCTCGCCACGGCTGCTCTGAGCCAGCCGCCGATATGCGTTTCGATCGCTTCGGTGTAGATGCGCTCCTTGCCGAGCTTGCGCACCAGCACCGGCATCGGCACCTTGCCGGCGCGGAAACCGGGCACCTTCGTGCGCTCGGCCAGATCGGTGCCGGCGTGCTCGACCGCGTGCTTGATGTCGGCGCTCGGCACTTCGACCGTGAGACGCACACGGTCCTGAGCGAGCTCGACGACGTTCATCTCCACGTCCCGCATTCAAGCAGAGCGGGCCCGGCCGCCGTCGGATCCCTCGGCGCGGCGAGGACGCAACTCTTCCGCCCGGCTCCTACGCGAGCAGCTCGAGGCGCTCGCCGTCTGCCAGCTCCAGGTAGCCGGCGGGGTCGACCTCGTTGGTCAGGATGCTCTCGGCGCAGCGCGAACAACGAGGGCAGAACTGTTTAGCGGCGCCGGAGCGAAGTTGCTCGAGCGCCTCCTCGACCGGGCGCTGGGCCTGATAGATGCGGGTCGTGAGCATCGAGTCGAGCGCGTCGGCGACGTGGATGATGCGGGCGCCCAGCGGAATGTCCTCGCCGGCAAGGCCGTCCGGGTAGCCGCTACCGTCCCAACGCTCGTGGTGGTGGCGAATCGCAGGCACGGCGTCGGCGAGGAAGCCGAGTCGCTCGATGATGCGGGCGCCCTCGTCGGAGTGATTGCGCATCACTCCCCACTCCTCGAGGCTCAGTCGGGCGGGCTTGAGCAGGATCGAGTCGGGGATGGCGAGCTTGCCGATGTCATGGAAGAGAGCCGCATGACCGAGCAGGTCCAGCTCCGGCTCCGAGAGCTCTAGCTCGCGGCCGATGGCCAGCGCCAGCTTCTGTACGCGACGCGAGTGGCCGGCGGTGTAGGAGTCGCGCGCGTCAACCGTGGCCGACAGGCTCTCCATCGCGGCCGTCGAGCGCTCACGCAGCAGCTGGTTGGCCTCGGCCAGGGAAACGTTCTGCTTCTTGATCAACTCGGCGGCGGTGCGCAGCCTGCGCTGGCTGCCTTGCGTGTGATTCAGGTAGGCCTCCTGGGTGCGGCGGATCAGCACCAGCGGAAGCGCAAAGACGAGCAGCGCGTAGGCGTGCATCGAGCCGTAGCCGATCACCATCGCCGCCGCAACCGCGCCGTAGACGAGGTAATGACCGGTCATCCAGGAGAAGCGGTCGCGCCAGAGCGTCCACCAGCTCTGCTCCGACTCGAGCGCCAGCGCGAGCGCCAGCAGGCCGGTGTTGAGAACGAAGTAGACGCCTGCCGCCGCCAGCGCTGCCGGTATCACCCTGATGTCGTGCGAGCCCAGCGGCAGCTTGACAACGAGATCGAAAGCGCCGACCGCTCCGAGCGTCGAGACGGTGAGAGCGCCGACGTTGAAGAGCGGCTGATGCAGCGGAGAGCGGCGAGCGCCCCAGTCGACCAGTGCCGCCACCAACGCCGCCGCAAACGCAATACGAGCGCCGAAGAGCGAAGCTCCGGCGATCGCGCCGACAGCGGTGACCGAGATCGACGAGTCGTCCGTCTCGATCGCCAGTACCTGGCCGATCGCGATCAGAGCCAGGAGCGCGCAGATGCCGGTCCAGTCGCGATTCGCGCCGAATATCGTGCCCGCGACGCCTCCGGCGACGCCGCCGATCGTGAGCACCGCGACCAACCACATCAACCGCCGCGGAAGGTCGTGGACGCTGAACCACTCGCGCGCCAGTGCTCGCCGCCGTTCCTTTCGAGGTCGAATCGCGTCCGCCGCCGGCAACGGCGTGCTGTACTCGCCGTCCTCGGGGATCACGACCGCGGCGGCCTTCGCCGGCTCGATCAGAAGCCCGAGCTCGGTCGAGGCCGCGACGACGCGGTTGCGACCCTGGAGCTTGGCTCGATAGACGGCCAGGTCGGCGTGGTGAATGAGATCGGTCTGGGTCATCCCGTCGGCGGGGAAGGAAGACACGCCGATCGACACGGTCGCCCGGATCGGCTCTGGCACCGTCTCGACCTGGAACAGTCTCTCGGCCACCTCGCGCCTGATTCGCTCGGCGATCTCGAGCGCGGCGTCGATCGACGTCTCCGGAAGCAGCACGCTGAATTCCTCTCCGCCGAAGCGCGCCGGTACGTCCTCGATGCGCAGGTGGGCTCGGAAGACCTCGGCCACGCCTCTGATCACCCCGTCACCGGCCAGGTGGCCGTAGGTGTTGTTGACCTCTCGTAGCAGATCGAGGTCGACCATCATCAGCGCCAGAGGCCGGTGCCGGCGCCGCGACCGCTCCAGCACCTCGGCGAACACGGCACCGAAGTAGCGTGCGTTATACAGGCCGGTCTTCGGATCGACCCGAACCTCGGCCTCCAGTGCGGGCACCGACAGCGACCGCTGGATCAACGTCAGCGGCACAAGCGTGAAGGGAACGAGCACCGGGTTGTAACGCCAGAAGAAGGCGACAGCGATTCCGACCGAGACGAGCACGAGGTCGGGCGAGTAGTTGATCGGAGAGAAGACTCCGAGCTCGCGGAAACTGTGACCGCGAGCCAGGTGCACGACCTCGTCGAGCAGCAGGTGATTGACGATGACGAAGACGATGCTCGCGGCGGCGGCGGCGAGCACTTCGTGCAAACGGCTGGAGATCATTCCCGCCTGGGGCAAATAGCGGTAGACGGCGCTCGCAGCCAGGATCGAGAGCATCGAGTCGCAGGTGTTGAAGATCTGGATGTACCAGGCCCGCCGCTCCTTCAGCCAGTCGGGGATGAACTGCGCGACGGCCACCAGCACGGCCAGCTCCGGTGGTAGTAGAAGCACCGCCGCGATAACGAAGACGATGTCGATCGCATAGCCCTCGTTCTTCGGCGTAACGACGACGAGCAGGTGGGCCAGCCCGGCCAAGGCGGCCAGGATGGCGAAGGTCATCCAGGGCTCGTGTTGCTTGCTATCGAGCCGCGACAAAAGCGGCGCCAGGGTCACCACGGTGCCGCTCAAGACCAAGAAGAAGTAGACGGCAGCACGCGGCGGTAACCACGCACGCTGCGCCTGTGTGTCTGCCGCCGGGCTGCGCCCGTTCATACGATTCATCGTCGTCGGCTGGCGATTAATTCTTTAGAGCCATTCCCTCCCAGGATGCCGGAGTGAGGAACGGGTCGCGGAACAGGGCCAGGTAATCGGCCTTGGTGAGCAAGTACCCGGTCTCGCTAGCGTCTGCCTGCGCCGGCCCATCGCTCTGCAAGTCGATCTGACTCTGAGCGATCGTGTTCGTATCGTCATCCGAGACCGTCGTCCACCACTTGGCTTCCCAGGAGCCGGACGTCCACCACTTGTCCTCGGTGGCGGCAGACGTCCACCACTTGGCTTCCCAGGAGCTGGAGGTCCACCACTTGGCTTCCTCTGACCCCGATGTCCACCACTTGTCCTCTGCGGTTCCGGACGTCCACCACTTGGCTTCCCAGGTAGCGGTGTCCCAATTCGGATCGCTCAGGACCGCCTGTGACCACGCGTCCCCATTGAAGTACGGGATCGCGCCGCGTTTGTGGACGACGAATTGATTCAGCGCTGCGTTCGGGTCCGGCAGCCTCCTGCCGAGCAGGCTGTCCGCCCGGCCGGCATTGAGCTCTCCTAGGCCGAGTGAGCCCGGCGTCGCAGCGGGCGTCCGCTGCGAGCCCAACATCAGGCCGGCCTTGACGTCGTCGGGCGTCAGGTTGGGGTGCCGTGCGAGCAGCTGGGCGACGGCGCCCGACACGACCGGCGCCGCGAACGAGGTACCGGAAAGCTGCAGGTAGCCGGGGCTGTAAACGTTGTTCGGGAACTCGCTCAGCAGGGTCGATTTACTCGACACGGCGCCGATCATGTAGCGGCCGGAAGCGCCGATCTCGGGCTTGGCGAAGCCGTCGAGCGTGTAGCCCCAGGTCGACCAGGGAGCGGCGGTGTCGTCGGAATAGTCGAGCGTTCCCTTACTGTCGAGCGCGCCGACGGTGATTACGAAGGGATCGTTTGCGGGCGCGTAGGGAACCGCCGTCGCCTGTCCGTCAACGCCGTCGTTGCCCGCCGCCGTCACGACGACGACACCCGAGAACCAGAGCTTCTCGACGGCCTTGTCGAGCGGATCGTTGACGAAATGGCTCGGTGTGATCGCGTGCAGCGAGAAGTTGACGACCCTGATGTTGTACTTGTTGTGGTGATCGACGATCCACTGGGCTGCCGCGACCACATCGCTGGTCGTTGCCATGCCCTCGTCGTTGATCACGTCCAGCGAGATCAGCTTGGCATTCGGCGCCGCGCCGACATGGCCGCTTCCGTTACCGGCGAGAATCGAGCTGACGAAGGTTCCATGTCCGTCGCCGTCGCCGGGCGAATTGGGTGCCAGGCTGCACAGATTCACCTGCGGAATGAGCAGGCTGTTCGCCAGATCGGGGACGCTCGTGTCGACGCCGGAGTCGATCACGGCGACGGTCGGCATCCGCGACGGCGACACCGGCCCCAACTTATTCTGTCCCGACCAGAGGTGCGCATTACCGCTCAGGTAGGGCCAAAGCTGAACATTGGGGAGGTTTCCGTAGCTGGTCGCCTCGAGCGCGGCGTCGGGACTGACGGTGATCCCGTCGATCTTCGCCAGTGCCGTCACGCGCACCGCCGGCAGTGTGACGGCGACGCCGTCAACGAGCGGCAGCTCCTTGCGCAGCGTCCCGGCCCCGTAACCGTCTTTGACCGCGCTCGCCTGGTTGAAGGCGTCGATCGCGGCGCTCACGTCATCGCTGCTCAGGATGATCATCTGCTCGCTCTTTGCCGGGCTGGAGCTCGCGGCGGCGAGCAGAGTCGGGTCGATATCGCTGGTCGCGGCGGCCGCATTGCCTATCCAGGCAAGCGCCACCAGGCAGATGGCGAGCAGGCCAACCGTCTTCGCGAGACGGTGGCGCAACGAGAGTGTGGCAGGGGCTGTGCCTCTATAAACACCGTCGGCGAACACGGTCAACTCCTCTTTAAGAACTCCTATAACGAGGGCATGGTCTGGGGGACTTCCTCGCTACGACTACTGCCTCGAAGGTACACCTCCGAAAACGTTCCCATGCTCACCCGTACGAGTGAGAATCGCGCCTGCTAGGGGGAAATCAGGGCGCATGTACCGCTTTAGGGGGTTTAGTCGGCGAACAGGCCTCTCGCTCGCGAGCGACAGTGCGCGGCGTGAACGGCCGCCGAGCCGCGAGGAGCGCGCTTGCTCTCCTCCTCGGCCGACGGCTCCGGGACGCCGGCCGCGCCCTGCACGAGGCCGGAGAACCTGCCGTACGCAGAGCATCGCTTCTTCGCTTGCTCGGGGCGCCGCTGGCGGTGCGAGCCCGCAGGGGACAGCACGACCTGATAAGCCGGCCGCCGCGACCGACATGGCGGGCGCGGCTTACCAACCGCCATCCCCTGGCCCTCTGCACTTCTCACCGCCGAAAGTCATCATGCCTCCAAAAGGGAGGCGGACTTTCGGCGGGAAAGCGGCCCCGGCAGGAATCGAACCTGCGCACACGGATTCGAAGTCCGTCGCTCTATCCACTGAGCTACGGGGCCCGAGCAGGAGTATGCCCGAGCGAGCGCCTATGCCTCCCTTTCGACCATCGTTCGGCGCCTGAAAACACGGGGGCTACCTGCACGAGAGTGTGGTGTTTCCCGTACAGATGTGAGCACTTCTATCGCCGATAATCCGGCAAGCCATTCGATCTCAGGAGGAGTCATGGAAGTGTCCGCCCGTCCCGTTTATCCCGCGCGCCTGGAGGCCGAGCTCGCACCTAACCTCAACCGCTGGCTCTGGCTCGTCAAGTGGTTTCTTCTTATCCCGCACTACATCGTGCTCGTGCTCCTCTGGATCGCCTTCATCGTGATGAGCGTTTTCGCCTTCTTCGCGATCCTCTTCACAGGGCGTTACCCACGCGGAATCTTCGACTTCAACGTCGGAGTACTGCGCTGGAGTTGGCGCGTCGGCTACTACGGCTACTCGGCGCTCGGCACCGACGAATATCCGCCCTTCACGCTCGCGCCCGTGCCCGATTACCCGGCCACGTTGGAGATCGACTATCCGGAGCGCCTCTCGCGCGGCTTGGTACTGGTCAAGTGGTGGCTACTGGCGATTCCCCAGTACTTGATACTCGCCTTTTTCCAGGGTGGTGCCGGAATGCGCGTCGGCGGCGGCCTGATCGGCCTGTTCGTAGCGATCGCAGCGATTGTCCTCCTGTTCAAGGACCGCTACCCGCGCGGGATCTACGACTTCGTGCTGGGCATGAACCGCTGGGTCGTGCGCGTCATCGCCTACGCGGCGCTGATGCGCGACGAGTATCCGCCCTTCCGCCTCGACCTGGGCGCGAAGGAGCCGGCAACGGAGGAAACCGCCTAGACAGCAAGTGTCCGCAGGCGGTAGGAGTTGTTGGAGGATGCGACCAGCCAGGCCCTGGGTCTATCCTTCCAGGGCCGCGGGCGTGGCGGAACTGGTAGACGCGACGGGTTTAGGTCCCGTTGGGCCAAGTGCCTGTGGAGGTTCGAGTCCTCTCGCCCGCACTTCTCCGGGAAAAGTCGGCCGGCTAAGCCGGCTATGACTTTTCCCGGTATTGACTTGTTGAACGAGTCACGCGCCTTTGGCGCTTGTGGCTCGTCTGCTCCTAGTCGCGCGCTCGGCTGAGCCGTGCGTGTAAGCGGTGCTCGCCCCGCGGAAGGATTCGGAGGATGGCGTTTGCTGGGCCGCAGCCGCGCATGTCAGCTGCGGCGGCACCCGCGAAGCGACGAAACAGTCGCCGATAATTATCTCCAACGAAAGTCGTCACGCCCCGAAGGGGCGGGCTTTTGTTGGATACGTTGCACGCTCCGGCCGCGGCGGAAGGGGGAGCAACCACCGCGACCAGAGCGAGAGCGCACCGATTCTAGGCCGCCCGAGGGGTCGTGCGATTGCACGCACCGAAATGCCGTCTTCCGGCGTAGAGACCGCCGGGAAGCCGCTCGGGCTGGCCGAGGCAGGCTCGTGGGGAGTTGGCGCTACGACGGGATGGCGACGGCATTTCGATTGGGGATGGACGGCAGAGCCGGTGCACGTCGAACCATTGCTTACATTTGTCAAAAAGTAATCACCCGCACGGGTACTTCACCGGCCATTCGAGTGCATTTCGGTGGACGATCGTCTCAAGCCACGGATTCTCATGCGGCTCGGATTCGATACGAAATTGTTGCGATCGGGCGCAATCTGGTCGGCGAGGCGGCGCTAGATTCGAATCACCCCGCGGGCGGGTGGCTCGGTGGCGGGCGAAGAGAGATGTGCCCCCTCCCCCGACCCACCACCCAGCTGAGCGCGCCTGGAGGGATTCGAACCCCCGACCCGCGGCTTAGAAGGCCGCCGCTCTTCCGCTGAGCTACAGGCGCGTACTCGAAGCGTAACGCCTCAACGACGGCGGAACACACTCACGCGGAGAAGCAGTACACCGGATATCGCCTCTCGCTTGCTCGGGGCGTCGCTGGCGGCGCCTGAAGGCCGGGCTCCCCGGCCGTATGGCGCCGCCTGACGAGCAAGCGAGAGGGGTGACCGGTGGGATTCGAACCCACGACCACCGGGACCACAACCCGGGGCTCTACCAACTGAGCTACGGCCACCGCGCGCCGGACAGTGTAGTACGCCCAGGCCGACTCCTGGCGCAAAGGCCGGATTGTCGGCGCCTATCCGACCAGTGCTAGCGGCGGACGCCGAAGTCGGCCGTCATGATCGTCGCGGCCTGGTCTTGGAAATCACCAGGCGCGTCCGGCGAGTACACGGCAGAAAGGCCAATCTCGCGCCACTGCGTGCTGAGCAGGTTGGCGCGGTGAGGAGCGCTGTTCATCCAAATCTTCACGGCCTGCTTGGCGGTCATGTCCGGCGAGGCCCAAACGAGGTTCTCTCCGACCGACCAGTAGCTGTGTCCGCTGGCCGAGTAGAAAGCCTTGATCCGCTGCCAGAAGAGCGATCCGTCGGACGACTCGTGGGCGAAGTATCCACCGGTCGCCATCGAACGAGAGTGACTCGCAGCCGCCCTGGTGAGAGCGGATGATCGCGCCAGCGCCTTCAGGCCGTGTTGGGCGCGAACACGGTTCACTTCGCGCACTACCTGGTAGTTCAGCGACGTGACGGATGTCACTCGGGCTCGGGACGAAGCGGAATTCGCTACCGGAACGGCGAGCAGACAAAGCAAAACCGCGCCGGCGGCGCAGGTAGCAACTCGTCCCTGTCTCCGGAACACCACGAACGCAGGATCGTCGTCGCGGCGTCACTTTCTTATCCTCCAAACGGGGAAAAGATCGCTCAAAAAGGGGGTTCTCTTAGGAATGGGCCCGCTGTTTATCAGCCGTCAGGGCCTACCGGCACGGGCTCGGGCTTACTTTACGGCCGGCCGCTCCGGCATCGGCGCCCCGTTTGTTCAGGATATCCCTGAGGACGATCTGGATCGCGCCGGCGACGGGTATCGCGGCCAGGGCTCCGACGATCCCTCCCAGCTTCGCCCCGATCAACACAGCGATCAGAACGGCGAGCGGCGAGAGTTGCACGGTCTTGCCGTAGATCACGGGCTGCAGCAGCTGGTTCTCGATCTGCTGGTAGACGACGAGGTACACGAGCACGATCACGCCCGGCCAGACGCCTACGGTGAACGCGATTCCTGTGGCGATGACTGCGGCAACGGTCGCGCCCGCGAGCGGGATCAAATCGATGAGCACGACCTGCAGCGCAAGCGCGAAGACCAGCACGAGCGCGATCGAGCGAGGGCGTATGTGAATCACTCGCTCCGCGGGCACCGTGCGGAGAAGCATCACGTTCGAGTCGGACGAGGCGCGCCGTGAATGGAGCCGGGAGCGGCCGCGCTACGCCACGGGCGCTAGGCTACGCCTGCGCGCGGGTGTAGCTCAAGGGTAGAGCTCCAGCCTTCCAAGCTGGCTATACGGGTTCGATTCCCGTCACCCGCTTTCACCGCTGAAAGTCCGCCGGTAGAAGCGGCGAAAACTTTCGGCCGTAAGAGACAATGGCGACCGGAGGATGGCGTTTGTGAGTCGTGCCCGCCATGTCGGTCGCGGCGGTCTCCTGCTCGAGTCGCACTGCCAGCGGCGCCCCGAGAGCGCGGCAGGCGATTGGTTTCTTGGAAAGGTCTCGGCCGGTTCAGAAGAGCCGGAACGGGCTAATCAGGTGCGCGTCGGCGGCCTCTTCCCAGGCCACCTCGCCACCGGGCTCGACCTCGCCGTGCAGTCGGCCGGCGAGCTTCTCGGCATCGTCGTGGCTGGCGGTGCCGACGATCAGATAGCGCCAGCGGCGGATCGGGCGAAAGCCCTCGCCTTCGAGACGCTCGGCCAACGCGATCGCCTCTTGATGAGACTTGCAGCCGACCCGCACCTCCCATGGAGCTCCGCCATGCTCGGCCGTCTCTTCCTCCCAGGTCTCGTCCTTCGGCTCGTTGTCCCAGCGCTGTTCCTTCTCGAGCCAGTGCTCGACGGGACTGATCGTGGCCTCGAGCCCGCGCTCGCGGAGCTCCGCCTCGATCACAGCGTGTGCGTGCTCGGCCTGCTTCTTCGTCGCGGCGTAGACGAATAGCTCGTTGTCGTCGCGAGAGACCGCCAGATGCTCGCCGCTGAGCGCCTTCGCAAGCTCGCGCGCCTCGTCACCTAGACCACCCCTGAGGCGCTCGAAGAAGTCGGCGCCCTGATCGCCGTCCTGCTCCAGCTCGATCTGAATTCGCCAGTCTTCGCTCGACATCGAGTGCAGGATAACCAGAACCAGAGCAGTTGCGCTGTGAGGCGTTTCCCGATCAACACGGCACGCGCAGTATCCCGGACGAGCGGGAGTGAGAAACCAGGACGCTCGTCGTCGGCGGTCGAGGAGCTGTACACCGAGACTCGCCATCTCGCTTGCTTGGAGCCGCCAGACGAGGCGCACAACAACGATTAGAGCCATCTCGCTTGCTCGGGGCGCCGCTGGCGGTGCGAGCCCGGAGAGCAGAGTGTTTCCACACGGGCTCGTAGAGGATCGTGCCGCCAGCGGCGTCAGGCGGCACCGGGAGGCCGGGCTCCCCGGCCGTATGGAGCCGCCGGCCGAGCAAGCGAGATCGGGACGCCCGGATTCGAACCGGGGGCCTCCTGCTCCCAAAGCAGGCGCGCTACCAGGCTGCGCCACGTCCCGTCGTCGGAAGTGTACGCCGCCACTCCTCGGGCCTCCTGCCCGGACGATCTCCAGACTTCTTTACTCGTGTACCAGCGAGCGCAGCTCGGCCAGCTTCTCGCCGCGCAGTAGATCGAGCCCGTCGCGCCTGATCCGCTCCAGCAGGCTTTCGATCAGCGGCGCCAGCTCGAGCGGGTTGAAGGGCTTGGTGACGTACTCGATCCCACCGATATCCAGTCCGCGGGCGCGGTCGCGCACCTCGGCGCGGGCGGTCAAGAAGATGATCGGTATCTTCTTGGTGAGCTCGTCTCCAACGAGTTGTTGCGCCACTCCCCAGCCGTCGAGGCGAGGCATCATCACGTCAAGAAGAATTACGTCGGGCAGCTCGCGGCGCGCCGACTCGACCCCTCTCTGTCCATCTGAAGCCTCTATGACCTCCATGCCCTCGGCCTCGAGATTGACACGGCAAAGCAGCCTGATCGGCGCCTCGTCATCGACTATTAAGACCTTGGTCATTTAGGTACTCGTCTCCTATACCCGGACTCGGCGTAGCTCACTCCTCCGCCGCCGTCTCGCTCTCCAGGGGGAGCTCGAGCGTGAAGGTGGAACCTTCCCCCTCGACCGAGTCCACCCAGATGCGGCCGCCCATCGCAGTCACCAACCCGCGTGAGATGAAAAGTCCCAGTCCGGTTCCGCCGCTCAACACCGAGGACGAGCCGCGATAGAACTTGCGGAAGATGCGTTCGCGCTCCTCCTCGGGGATACCTACCCCCTGATCGCTCACGCGCAGTTCGATCGAGCCGGAGCGCTTCTGCCCGACGACGCTCACCGCGCCGCCGTCCGGCGAGAACTTGACCGCGTTGTCGACCAAGTTGACCAGCACCCGGCGTAACTTCTCGCCGTCGGCCTCGGCACTGAGAGGCTCGTCCGAGAGGTCGACCACGAAGCTGTGCCCGTTCGCCTGAGCGCCGGCAAGCTCGGTGCGCAAACTCTCCACGACCTCGCGCGCGACGTTGCCGACGTCGATCGTCGCCAGCTCCACCTGAAGATCGCCCGAGTCGAGCTCGGCGACATCGAGCAAGGCGTCCACTATCCCCGTCAGGCGATCCGACTCCGAGGCGATGTAGGCGAGAAACGTCTGCCGCTGGACCTCGTCGAAGAGCTCGCCGCGGCGCAGGAGTGTCTCGGCGAAGCCGTAGATGGAGGTCAGCGGCGCACGTAACTCGTGTGAGATCGAGGAGACGAAGTCGGACTTGGCCTGCTCGACGAAACGGTCGGCCGAGATATCGCGGAGCGTGTAGATCTTGCCGACAATCTGCCCTGTCGGATCTCGCATCACCGCCTCGGCCACCTGCAGCCACAGCTCCTGCGAACCGCGCTTGATCGAGATCGAGCGCTCCTCGGGCCCCTCCGGCGCGTCCATCTCCTGGCGAAGCACCTCCGTCAAGGGACGCCCCAGCGCCTCGCTCGAGTCGATACCGGTGATTCGCTCGGCCGCGGCATTCCAGAGCACGATCTGGCCCGCGCGATCAATCGCGACGATGCCGTCGGCGACGCTGGAGAGAATGGCCAGGCTCTGCTCTCGCTCGAACGACACGCGCAGGTAAAGCGCGGCGTTGGCCAGCGCGGCAGCACTGTTGGCCGCCAGCGTGACGAGAGCCTCGATCTCTTTCAGGCGCCAGGCGCGAGCGTGGCGCGAGTAGACGATGAGCACGCCGCTCAGAGCATCGTCGGGGCCGACGACCGGGACTCCGACCAGGGCCTTGAAACCGTGGCCGACGACCTGATCGAGCGGACCCAGTGGGCCCTCGTCGCGAGCCAGGTCTTCGATCACAAGCGGCTCGCGAGAATGAACCAGATCGCCCGCCAGTGAGACGGCCGTCGCGAAGCGTCGCCCGGCCATCTCCTCCAGCCCGTCGCCCTCGGACACGCGGACGACAAGCTCGTTCGCGTCGAGCTCGAGCATCAGAGCGGCATCGCCTTCGAGCAGCGCGATCGCCTGGCGAACTGCCGTCGCCATCACCTGCTTCGAGCTCGCGGGACCGATCAACTCCGTCCGGCCACCCGCCAGCCTCTGCGCCAGTACCGAGTCCAGCTCCAGCTCGTTAGTCATTGCCTCGGTCGCCGTAAGAAGAGCCTTTTGCTCTTCGAGCCGGCGCTTGTTCTCCTCGATCAAGCCCGCCGTGTGAAGCGCAATCCCAAGCTCACGCGCTATGGCCTCGATGAAGGCGATGTCGTCGCTGGACCAGCGCCTGAGCTCCGACGTGTGCGCAGCGAGAGCTCCGACCACCGAGTCGAAGAGGATGATCGACGCCGACAGAACGGCCCGGCTCCCCAGCTCGAGCAACGCCGTGCGCCCGCCGAGGGTATCGTCGGCGAGCCTCGGGTCGTTCTCCACATCGGCGACGGCGGCCGTCTTCCGTTCGCGCAGGGCGAGATTCGAGACCGAGAGAAACGGAGTCTCACTTGCCGAGACGGGCTTGATTCCCTCTCGGCTCCATTCGGCCCGGAGCGGCGCCGCGCTGTCGGGCTCGCCGAGGCGTATGAAGCAGCGTTCGACAGCAAGGGCTTTCGCCGTCTCGGCAAGCGCGGCATGGAGCAGGCGATCGACATCCGGCTCCGCGCGAACGTGACGCGAAATCTCGGCGACCAGACGCTCGCGCTCGAGCCCGCGCTCGAGCGCGCTAACCGAATCCATCCGTTGAATGGCGAGCGCTCCCTCGGCGGCAAGCATCTTCATCAGTGAGAGCTGGCCGGTGTCGAAGGAGCGAAACTCTCCGGTCGAGCCGGCCGTCAACACGCCAACGATTCCCCGCTCGCCTTCGAGCGGTAGGAAGACCATGCTCTTCAGGCCCGCTCTCGCCGTGATCGCTGCGTTGATCTCGGGCGACTCGGGCGCGTTACCGACCACAAACAGGTCGCGAGTCTCCACGGCATGTCGAACACCAGATGCCTCGCGCTCGAGATCGAGATTGACGGACGGGAACCAGCTCACATCGGCGCTTCCGGCTCTGCCGAGTAATCCCCTCCCCTCGCTGCCGTCGGCATCGACGAGCACGAGGCCCGAGAAATCGAATCCGACCAGATCGTTGAGCGTGTCCAAGACGATACGGGCGGCAGTTTCTCTGTCGCGCGCCGTCGCGAGAGCGGCGGAGAGCTCGGCGACCGCTGCCAGCCGGTGCTCTCCGGCGGCCTGCTCGCGCGAGCGCCGCCGCCCGCGCAGTGCGAACAGATCAAACAAGAGATGCAACGCGAGCACTACGCCGAGCAAAAGCGCCAGCGCCGCTACGACATTGCGGAAGACCGCGAAGTCCGACACGCCCGCGAGCTGGATCAACCGGGTGAAATCCGTGACAGCCACAGGAAAGCTGATGATACGCCCTGCCCTCGTCCTCACAGCCCGGGGCGAGTCGCCGAGGCTACGATGACTGAATGGTTAAACGGTTGCTCTTGGCCTCGCCGCGTGGATACTGCGCCGGGGTGGAGCGCGCTGTCGAGACGGTCGCGCGCGCGCTCGATCTCGATGGCACGGTGTACGTGCGTAAGGAGATCGTCCACAATCGCCACGTTGTCGACGATCTGCGCGAGCACGGCGCCGTTTTCGTGCAGGAGGCGCAGGAGGCACCGCGCGGAGCGACGCTGGTGCTGTCGGCCCACGGCGTCGCGCCGGAGGTGTACCAGCACGGCGCCGAGCTCGAGCAGCGAGTGATCGACGCCACCTGCCCGCTCGTGACCAAGGTGCACGTGCAGGCCCGCCGCTTCGCCGCCGACTGCTTCGAGATCATCTTGATCGGTCACGCCGGGCACGAGGAAGTGATCGGGACGATGGGAGAGGCGCCCGAGGCGATCACGCTGGTCGAGTCGGTGGACGATGCCGAGGCGCTCACCTTCCCCTACGGCACGAAGCTGGCCTACGTGACGCAGACGACGCTCTCGGTCGAGGAGACGGCCGAGATCATCGCCGTGCTGCGCCGCCGCTACCCCTATATCCGCTCGCCCAAGCGTGAAGACATCTGTTACGCAACCTCCAACCGGCAGCGGGCCGTGAAGGAGATGCTGCCGCAGATCCAGCTCCTGCTGGTGATCGGCTCCAAGAACAGCTCCAACTCGAACCGGCTGGTGGACGTGGCCCGGGCCGGCGGCATCGATGCGCACCTGATCGAGGACGCCGCCGCGATCGAGGAGAGCTGGCTCGAACAGGTCGAGACCGTCGGCATCACCTCGGGCGCCTCGGCGCCCGAGCGGCTGGTCGAGGGAGTGTGCGACTGGTTCCGCGAGCGCGGCGTCGACGAGATCGAGCAGGCGCGCATCGTCGAAGAGCACGTGGAGTTCAGGCTGCCGGTCGAGTTGCGCCGGGAATTGAGAGCTAGAGACGAGAGATGAAGCCCACTCCGGACGAGATCCTCGCCTACATCGACTCCCACTCCACACCCAGCTCCGAGCAGCTCGACGAGTTGGTGAGAGAGACGGAGCGCAGCCTCGGTTCGCCGAACATGCTCTCCGGGCCGGTGGTCGGGCGCCTGCTCGAGTTTCTCATCTTCGCTCTCGAGGCTCGCTCGGTGCTCGAGATCGGCACCTTCTCGGGCTACTCGGCGCTGGCCATGGCCGAGGGGCTTCCGTCCGACGGGCGCATCGTCACGCTCGAGATCGACGAGACCCACGCCGAGCTGGCGCGGCGCGCAATCGCTGAGAGCCCGCACGCGAAGAAGATCGAGATCGTGCTCGGCCCCGCGTTGAAGTCGATCGAGCGCCTTCCCGGCCCGTTCGATTTCGTCTTCATCGACGCCGACAAGGACCAGTACCTCGACTACTACGAGGCGGTGCTGCCGAAGCTCGCTCCGCGCGGCCTGATCGCGGCAGACAACACGCTCCGAAGCGGGCGCGTCCTCGATGAGAACGACAAACACCCCGCAAACGAAGGAATCCGCGCCTTCAACGAGCGGGCGCGAAACGATCCGCGCGTGCGTTGCGTGATCCTGAGCGTGCGCGACGGAGTGACGTTGATTCGCCGCGCCTAGGCGCGAGCGTAGCCGCTACCGCTCGACGCGCTCGAGCGTGGCCTCGTTAAGCGAGGAGTCGAAGCCGATCTCCAGTGCGAGAGTCTCGGACTTGATCTGATCGGCGTAGTCGTCCAGGTCGCGCTCCGACTCGGGCAGCGTGAGCTTGATCCGGTCGGTCAGCGCCAGGCCCTGCTCCTTGCGCAGGCCGTTGATCTGGTGGATCAGGTCGAGCACGCGGCCCGCGCGCAGAAGCTCCTCGTCGAGCTTGGTCGAGACGGCGACGGTGATGCCGCCCTCCTCGGCCAGCGACCAGCCGGCGCTGGCGGTTTTCTCGACCAGTACTTCGTCCGGCTCCAGCTCGTGCCCGAGCACGCGGAAGCGACCACCCTCGAGCTGCTCGAACTCGCCGCGCGCGAGCGCCGCACGAACCGCGGGCAGGTCCTTGCCGAGCTTGGGGCCGAGCGAGCGCAGCTCGGGCTTGACCTTGAGCTCGACCGCCTCGACCTCGGCGAATACGACCTCGTTGGCGCGCAGCTCGTCGGCGATCTCCCCGGCGTGCCCTTCCGCACGCGGAGCTCCCTGGACGACGATCCGGCCCACGGGCTGGCGCAGCTTCAGATCGGCTTGCGAGCGCGCCGAGCGGGCCAGCTCGACCACCTGGCGCAGCTCGGAGATCTCTTCCAACAGCTCGCGGTCGGCGGCGGGCGCCTCGGGCCAGCCGGCCAGGAAGACCGAGTCGGGCGCCCCGGCGCAGGGCTCCGCGACGAGTGTTTTCCAGAGGTGGTCAGCGAGGAAGGGAAGCACTGGCGAGATGACCCGAATGCCCTGGACAAGTGCGAA